>ERZ780177.17-NODE-17-length-142669-cov-30.597375_pt1 | contig 142669 bp, 156 predicted proteins | sample MGYA00510973_ERZ780177 | MGnify/ENA primary metagenome ERZ780177 (study PRJEB29588, sample SAMEA2144396) | human gut metagenome | biome: human gut; feature: human-associated habitat; material: faeces | place: Denmark | collected 2008/2010 ...
TTGAAACGGCACATTGCCGCCCGCCGTTTCACTATTCTGCAAATAACTCAGACAACTCCAAAGGCGGAACTTGAAACGGCACATTGCCGCCCGCCGTTTCACTATTCTGCAAATAACTCAGACAATTTCAAAGGCGGAACTTGAAACGGCACATTGCCGCCCGCCGTTTCGCTATTCTGCGAATAACTCAGACAATTCCAAAGGCGGAATTTGAAGCGGCACATTGCCGCCCCGCCGGTAACGGAAGTTGAGCCAAATTCAATCCATCAGAACGACAAATTTACAGTGGCTTTCAGCCACACGGCGAATTTGGAGCGGCACACTGCCGTCGTAACCGCCTTATCATATTGCATATTGCTTTATGTAACCCCGCCGTTTCACTATCCTCGGAAAACTGACAGCATTCCCAAAGGCGGAATTGTCAGCGGCGACCCGCCGCTTAGGGGTGGGGTTTGCCTTCTCTGTAGGCATTCATTATATCACGGAACACCTCGCCGTTTGTAGGCGGTGTCCAGGTGATAGCATTTGCACCGGCTTCAATAGTCGCAAGGATCGACTCGCTTGTAGGTCCTCCCGTTGCGATAATCGGAATGTCGGGGTGACGCTTGCGTATTTCTCTTACAACATTTGTGGTCTTGCCTGCGGCGGATACGTTGAATATCTTTGCACCTGCCTCAAGCCTGCTTTCGATATCCTCGTGTTCCGAAATAACAGTAACAACTACGGGAATATCAATAGTGTCGCATACCTGACGCACAACATCATTCGATGTCGGCGCATTTACTACAACACCTATAGCGCCCTGAAACTCTGCGTGCATTGAGAGATTGACTACTCTCTTGCCCTGCGTCAGCCCTCCACCGACACCCGTAAAAACAGGTATATCAGCGGCGCTCATAATTGCCTGTGTAATTATCGGCTGTGGCGTAAACGGATAAACCGCTATTACCGCATCAGCATTTACATTTCTGATTATACATATATCTGTTGTAAATACTATAGATTTAATCAGCTTGCCCATTACTCTTATACCGCTTGCCTGCTGAATTTCCTCGGGAACCTTCAGCATAAAGCTTCTGAGCGGCCCGCTGATCTCGGGTATGTACAAATTTTCTGCCATATGAACTCCTTTCGATTAAGCGTCAGACGTATTCACCGCCGATTCCTCTCACTCTGACAAGACCCGAGTTGACTGTAAATTCACCGTTCTCGTTCTCGCAGATAAGACAGCCGTCAGGGGCGATAGCCTTAGCAAACGCAGTTGTTTCTGTATTGTTCTGCACCAGTTTCACTGTTTTTCCGAGCGTTACGCATCTTTGCGAATACTCGTCTATAACTGTAGAAAAATCCTCGTCAATGAGCCGTGTCAGCTCTTCGACTATATACTCCGCCGCAAGCATTTTATCGTATTTATTGCCCGTCAGCGTGTAAAGGGACGCCGCATTCACAAGACCGCTTTTTTCAAAAAAATCCGCATCCTGATTTACGTTCAGCCCCATTCCGCAGATGACATTGTTGTAAATTGCTCCGTCACAGGAACTTTTTAACGTGCTTTCGCATAAAATACCACATACCTTGCGTTCAGAGCAGATTATGTCGTTTGTCCACTTTATGCCTGCTTTGATACCGCTCAGCCGTTCGATAGCATGGCAAACCGCTACCGCACATATAACCGTAAGGTCGTGAGCGTTATCCGGTGCCTTTATAAGCATGGAAACAGGGAGCATATCACGGGTAGCAAGCCATGTGTTGCCAATCCTGCCCTTACCGCAGCTTTGCAGGTCTGCTGTCACTACCGTTCTGTCGGGAAGCTCGTCGGCGTGTTCCTTAAGATAGGTGTTAGTTGACGGTAAGGTGTCAAACGTCAATAAAGGACAGCCGGCTATATTACTGCTTATCTGCATGGTAATCAAGCGCAACTATGTTCATTGTGATTTTCTTGTTATCATCTATAGTGATTATACCGTATGACGGCGGACGTTTATCTCTCGGAGAATCAATGCTTCCGGGATTCATAACGTATATACCGTCGATAAGCTCGGTACGGTAAAGGTGAGTATGACCGTAAAGTGCTATCTTACAGCCATTCTGCTTGGCAACAGAGATAAGCGTATCAAGACCCTGATGTACATGATGCTCGTGACCGTGCACGCAAAGTATCTTGATACCCTTTGCATTTGCGATCCTTATCGTTTTGTTATCGGCAAAGTCACAGTTGCCCTTTACGAATAAAAAGCTCTTTTCGGGGTGAAGATTCCTTACATCGTTGAATTCGTGTTCGCCGTCACCCAGATGTATAAATGCATCGGCGTCAAGATTATTCTCAACCACCGAATTCAGCTTATGAAATTCCTTGTGAGAATCGGATACTACTACAATTTTCATAATTTCTATCCTTTCAGTCGGGTAAGCCAACAGGCTTAAATATGCCCATAGAGTAATTATAACACATAAAAAGGAAAAAGAAAAGATTAGTACCCGTATTTTTAGAAATTCTACACAAAACAAAAACAACCTTTTGTATATTTTTACAAAAAAACATGAACTGAATATAACGGGAATATTGCGTTCCCGTTGACAATATAATTTCAGGAGGCAGTTATGAGTAACAATGTTGATTCAATGCTTGAGGCAGTCAGCAAAAAGCTTGGCATTACACCTCAGCGCCTTAAAGAGGCTATGCAGAAAGGCGACCTTTCGATTGCACTTGAAAATATGCCCGAAAAGGACGCTAAGAAATTGAAAAGTATTCTCGGAAATCCGGAAATGATCAAGAAGATGATGAATTCAGCTAAAGCACAGGAACTGAAAAAATCAATGAATAAGTAGCAATGAACGGAGGGCGGCGTATGAGCGAAATGGAAGATTTACTTAAGGCTATGCTGTCCGACAACAAAAACGAAGAGCAAAAAGACAGCGATACCTCAGCAGAAAACAAAGAAAATTCCGCCGACAACGAAAACAATGATGATATTTTCGGCGGAATAAACATAGATATGTTTATGAAAATAGGCGAGATAATGTCAAAGATGAGCGAGCAGGACAAGAACACCGAGCTTCTACTTGCGCTCAAGCCTCACCTGCGTGACGAAAATCAGGCAAAGATCGACACCGCAGTAAAGCTATTCAGGCTTATCTCTCTGCTGCCGTATCTCAAAGACAGCGGTCTGTTTGAAAACCTGTTATGAAAAGGAGTTACATTATGGAGTGGAACAGCATAAAAATGTCAAAGGCGGAATTTGAACGTTTGCAGAAAGAATACACAGCCGCCGCCATTAAAACCGCAGAAAAAGCAAAGCGCTCTGCTATCAGTAAGGAAACACCCGTTGCAACTCAACAACCCGCACCGACAGTCGGGATAATCTATGAAGCTTCAAGCACCATAGCGGAAGCTACTGAAGAAAATGCGGCAGAAACGGAATCTGTCGTAAATGAAATTGCCGATGTTTCCGATCCAGTCGTGAACAAGGCGGAGAAAATCACCATATCACCGGAAAGCAATGATATCGAAATTTCAGCCGAAGCGACAGAAAATGATACGGAAGAAATTTCAGCCGAACCTGAACCTGAAGCATCTGAAAATAATGAAAATGCGGAATTCAATGAAGATTATGCCGAAATGCCGCAGGATACATCGGATATTCGGCAGGAAGATAAAAATTGCGATACCGACAGTTCCGACAACAGCATCAATGAATGTGACACGGCAGAAGAACATACCGATGAAGAAATACTTGACAGTTTTGCAAGTGTGTTTATGAGTGAGGACGAAGCCGATAAAAAGGTTGAAAAGCTGTACAACGGCAAACAGAAGAACTGTCCTCCCCCGAACTTCACTTCTGCCATACATAACCATAACAAAAATATGAGCAACAGTAAAAAGCCCTGCGGATGTGAGCACTGCCGCTGTCAGAGCGGCAATCGTATGCAGGAGAAAGGCGGGCAAAATCCAGACTGAAATGCTGCCCGCAGTATCGATATGGACTTGATCGGCAAACTGATGAACGACGACGATCTGCTCAAGGTCGCCGCCGTTGCATTTATACTATGGCGTGATAAAGCCGACTACAAGCTGCTGCTTGTATTGGCATACGTTTTTCTTTTAAAATAAACCTTGCATTTTCCTGTCTGTCAGTATATAATAACCTTATAAACGGCTTTGCCGCAATGGAGGTAAATTATGGCTAAGTGGCTGGAAAATGCAATTTTTTATGAGATATATCCTCAGTCATTCAATGATACTAACGGCGATGGTATCGGAGATTTTCAGGGTATAATCGAAAAGCTGGACTATATCAAGGAAACGGGCTTCAACGCAATATGGATGAATCCCTGCTTTGATTCGCCCTTCGGTGATGCGGGCTATGACGTAAGGGACTATAAAAAAGCCGCCGCAAGATATGGAACAAACGATGACTTAAAGCGACTTTTCGATGAGTGCCATAAGCGTGGGATGCACATTCTTCTCGACCTTGTACCCGGTCATACTTCGGTAGAACACGAATGGTTCAAAAAGTCGATGCTCCCCGAAAGCAACGAGTATACCGACAGATACATCTGGACAAGCAATATCTGGGAACAACCGGAGGGTCTCAACTGTATAAGAGGCATATCGGATCGTGACGGCAGTGCCGCTGTCAACTTCTTCTCATCTCAGCCTGCACTGAACTACGGTTATGCCGAGCCTAAGTATGCTTACCAGCAAAAACCTACAGATCCGGGTCCTATGGCAACAAGAGCCGCAATCAAGGATGTTATGAAGTTCTGGCTTGACATGGGCTGTGACGGCTTCAGAGTTGATATGGCAGGCTCTCTTGTAAAATGCGATCCTGAATACAAAGAAACAATCAAGCTATGGCAGGATATAACGGGTTATCTTAAGAGCGAATATCCCGAAGCCGCTATGGTATCGGAGTGGGGCGAGCCGCAATATTCGCTGCAGGGCGGCTTTGATATGGACTTCTTACTGCATTTCGGTCCCGAGGGTTACAACTCAATGTTCAGATGTGCAGAGCCGTTCTTTTCAAAGAGGGGCAATGGTACTCCCGCCATCTTTGCCGAGCAGTACAAGGGTTATCACGAAAAGGCAACGACAGGCGGCGGACTTATCTGCATTCCGTCAGGCAATCACGATATGGACAGGCTTGCAAGAGGCAGGGATGAGGACGAACTGAAATGCTGTTTTGCTTTCCTTCTCACAATGCCCGGCGCACCGTTTGTATACTACGGCGATGAGATAGGCTTACGCTATGTCGAAGGTCTTGTATCGGTAGAGGGTGGCTATAACCGCACCGGCTCAAGAAGTCCTATGCAGTGGGACAGCACCGCAAATGACGGATTTTCAACTGCGGACAAGTCACAGCTTTATATAAAGCAGGATGACGCACCCGACAGACCTACTGTCGAAAAGCAGATGCTCGATGACAAATCACTTTACAATGAGGTAAAGAAGCTGATAAAAGTCAGAAACGATAATCCCGCTCTTCACAATCTCTCTGCGTTTGAGTTTATAAGTAGCGAGGGATATCCGCTTGTATACAAGAGATATTGCGACAGCCAGACGGTTTATATGTTTATCAACCCGTCAGATAAGGCCGTAACTGTCAATGCAGATTATGCAAAGGGCGGAAAGGCAATTTACACGCTCGGCGAAAACGGCTCTGTAAAGGCAGATACAGTTACCGTTCCCGCAAGCGGTGCAATTTTTGTTGAGGTATAATTAATCAGATATAAATGCAAAGCCGCACAGATGGATGACCATTCTGTGCGGCTTTTATTTATTCGGTTTTTGCCTGTTCTTTTTCCTTCTGCGCCTGCTCTTTCTTTATCTTGGTACTCTTGATAACCTTCTGACGTGAGAATTCCTCACGTTCCTTTTCTTCAAGAGAGTTTGAGATAAATCTTACCTGTGCCTCGTACTTCGGAATAATTATATTTTTCAGTGCGTTGGCACGTTTCTGCGTCTTTTTTATAGCAACGGCGAGCCTGTATATACTGTTTTCAATCTCGGCGAGTACGACTGTCAGCTTTTTTGTTTCATTGAAGCAGATATAAGCGTTGTCAAGATATGAATTTGTCATCGCAATATCGTACTGCGGAACTATAGGCTTATCGGGAAGCTCAACTGTAGGAAGCTCAACGCCCATAACGCTTCTGAACGATATTTTAAGGTCGGTTTCTTCCGGTACGAACTGCGCCAGCGTTGATACCGAACCCAGCGTAATGTTAGCCTTCTGTAAGGCGGCATAAGCCTTCTCGTAAGTCTGTTCGATATTTCCTCGCACCAGCTTTGATTTATCGGTCAGCGCCACCATTTCTCTTATCAGAACGTTACGCTTTCTGTCCATAAGCTCAAAGCCCTGCTTTGCCTGCTGTAAGGAACGTTTAGCCTTGATAAGATTGCCTTTGGTCGGGAAAACCTGTTCAGCCATACACTCACCTGCCTTTCATAAGTAACTGTTATACAAATCTCTTTGCGTTTTCAGGATGGTAATGTTCTTTTATGAGCTGTTCATTTACACGGTCAAGCTCACTTGCGGGAAGAAGCGAAAGCAGATCCCACGCAAGATCCAGCGTTTCGTCCATAGAACGGTTCTCATCGAAGCCCTGATTGAGAAAGTACTTTTCAAACATCGTGCCGAACTTCATAATTGCCTTATCAGATGCGGAAAGCTCGTCTTCACCGATAACCGACGCAAGGGCTCTTGCGTCCTGCACTTTTGCATAGCAAGCAAAAAGCTGGTTTGAAACATCGGCGTGATCCGCTCTTGTGTACTGTTCTCCTATGCCGTCCTTCATAAGACGTGACAGCGAAAGCAATACGGAAAGTCCGGGATAAATTCCTGTCTGGTCAAGATTTCTGTCAAACACTATCTGACCCTCCGTGATATATGCCGTAAGGTCGGGGATAGGGTGCGTAATATCATCGTTAGGCATTGTAAGTATCGGTATCTGCGTAACAGAGCCTGTACTGCCCTCTACTACGCCTGCTCTTTCATACATAGAGGCAAGGTCGGAATAAAGATAACCGGGATAACCTTTTCTTCCGGGAATCTCTCCCTTTGATGAAGAGAACTCACGAAGAGCCTCACAGTATGAGGTAAGGTCGGTCATGATAACGAGTATGTGCATATTCTTCTCAAACGCAAGATATTCCGCCACAGTAAGCGCACATCTGGGTGTCAGGATACGCTCTATGATAGGATCGTTCGAGAGATTAAGGAACATACAAACACGCTGTATAACGCCGGTTTCCTCAAAGGAACGTCTGAAATACTCCGCAACGTCATTCTGAACGCCCATTGCGGCAAATACAACCGCAAAGTCCTTTCCCTCGCTGTCGGCAATCTTAGCCTGTTTTACTATCTGCACCGCCAGCTTATTATGCGACAGACCGGAGCCTGAGAATATAGGCAGTTTCTGACCTCTGATAAGCGTCATAAGTGCGTCTATTGAGGAAATACCCGTGTGTATATAGTTTCTGGGATATGAACGTGCAACGGGGTTCAATGCACGGCCGTTTATATCGCCGTATTTCTGCGGAAAGACTTCGCCAAGTCCGTCGATCGGCTTGCCTGCACCGTTGAACGTTCTGCCGAGCATTTCGGTAGAAAGCGGAATCTCAAGCGGCTTTCCCGTAAAGCTGATTTTTGTATTTGTGAGCGAGATGCCGTTTGTACCCTCAAACACCTGCAAGACGACTTTATCGCCCTGCATTTCAACGACACGGCCTAAACGCTTTGTGCCGTCCTCCAGCTTTATCTCTGCTATCTCATCATAAGAAACACCTTTGGCACCCTCAAGGCAGACAAGCGGTCCGTTTATTTCACTCAGTCCTGCATATTGAATCATAAAATAATCTCCTATCGGGTTTAATCATCGGCAAACTTGCTGTTTATCATATCAAAATATTCGTCAAACATTTCGAGCTTGTCGTTAGGTATATCGTACTTCATCTTTATCAGTTTATCGAAGAAACCGTATGAGATAATCTCCGATATCGGCTTACCGCCGTTTATAGCGTTCAGCGAGTTGTGATAAAGAAGTAAGATCGCTTTCATCATCAGCTTCTGCTTTTCAAGCGGAACGAATGTATCGTCCTTATGGAAAGCATTCTGCTGTAAGAAGCCTACTCTTATAACACGGGCGATTTCTATTATCAGCTTCTGGTCGTCAGGCAGAACATCCGCACCAATCAGCTTTACAATCTCCATAAGGTTATTCTCTTCAACCAGCAAGGTCGATATTTCCTGTCTGTAGCGGCAGAATTCTTCGCCGACGTGTTTGTTGTAATACTCGGCTAAATCGTCGCTGTACTCCGAATAGCTCATATTCCAGTTGATAGCCGGATAGTGTCTTGCGTAGGCAAGATTCTTGTCGAGCGCCCAGAAGCAACGGACGAAACGCTTTGTATTCTGCGTTACAGGCTCAGAGAAGTCCGATCCCTGCGGAGATACGGCGCCGATAATCGTAACACTGCCCTCTCTGCCGTTCATCGTTTCGACATAGCCTGCACGCTCGTAGAATTCGGAAAGTCTTGACGGAAGATATGCCGGGAAGCCTTCTTCCGCAGGCATTTCTTCAAGTCGTCCGGAAATTTCACGCAGTGCCTCCGCCCAGCGTGATGTTGAATCCGCCATTATAGCAATATGATAACCCATATCACGATAATACTCGGCAAGCGTGATGCCGGTATAGATAGACGCTTCACGGGTGGCTACGGGCATATTTGAAGTATTCGCAATAAGCACCGTTCTGTCCGTCAGCGGACGGTTCGACTTCGGGTCGATAAGTTCAGAGAATTCCTCAAGTACCTGAGTCATCTCGTTTCCACGCTCACCGCAACCGATATACACGATAATATCCGCATCGCACCACTTTGCGAGCTGATGCTGAGTCATCGTTTTACCTGTACCGAAACCGCCGGGTATAGCGGCTGTACCACCCTTTGCAAGCGGTAACACGGTATCTACTATACGCTGTCCGGTAATAAGCGGCTTTGAGATCGGCAGACGCTTATTTATAGGTCTTGGCGTTCTGATAGGCCACTTCTGTACAAGAGTAAGCTCCTGCACAGTTTCTTCGTCTATCCTGAGTTTTACTATCACATCGTTGACCTTATACTTGCCGTCAGGCGCAACATATTCTACTGTACCCTCAGTATAAGGAGGTACCATACATCTGTGTGTAATAAGCGGTGTTTCGGGACACTGCGCATATATATCTCCGCCGTGCAGTTTATCGCCGACCTTTACAGTCACAGTGACATCAAATTCACGTTCTTCATCGAGTGCGGCTATTGCACTGCCCTCAGTAACATATACGCCGCTGAGAGCCGTCATAGCTTTAAGCGGACGCTGGATACCGTCATAAATATTGGATATTATGCCAGGTCCGAGCGTTGCGCTCATAGGTGTTCCTGTAGGCTCTACGGGGTCACCCGGCATAAGTCCTGCCGTACCCTCGTAAACCTGAATCGTTGTCATTTCATCGGTTACGCCGATTACCTCTCCTATGAGCTTGCTCTTACCGACCATTACCATCTCACGCATTGAGAACGATTTTGTATCCCTGACCTTTACAACGGGTCCGTTGATCGCATAAATACAGTTCATTGCAACTCCTCCCGTTATAGTGACAGTTCGCCGTGACCTGCCACAAAAGCCTTTCGCTCCTGTTCTAAAGCAAGGTCAAGCGTATAGTCGATATATATATTTTCCGACGGATAGTAAACAGACAATCCGCCAAGCTCAATATTACGGTCAACAGCAACACCGATGCCGTATTTTTGCGCTATATCATCGGCAAGCCGTTTATCGTTTCTGCCGACATTTATCACGCAGTCTTTGCTGAAAGCCTGCTCTTTGTCTGCTTTTTCGGCAAGAGCGGTCATAAATCCGCTATATTTATCGCTCTTTGCAAATTCTTCAAGTTTATTCTTAATATCTTCAAACAAGCTGTCTACAAGCTCACATCTGTGCGCAAGCACCGACTTATGTGCGGCAAAGTCGCTCTTTGATAATTCCTTTGCGTAAAGAGTATGGGTCTTCTGCCTGTCGAGTGCAACCTCGTTTTCTTCACTGCGTCTGTACTGCTCTCTCGCCTGCTCTGTCAGCTCGTCAGCCTGCTGCTGTGCCTTGCTGATTATTTCTTCCGCTTTTTTCTGAGCGTCGGAAAGAATTGAATTGCCCAGCTTTTCTATTCTGTCCTGAACTTCCGGCATACAGCTGCTCCCTTCTGATTAATTATAGTTTCAGTCCTATTGCGTCACGCACATAGCCGTCAATGGATTTGCTTATATCCGACGTTCCGTGTCGGTCGGGTATCTCCACTATCAGCGGCTTTGTGCTGTTCAGTTTCATATCATACACTGTCTGCTTACACATATTGATGAGCTTTTCCGTCATAAGTACAACGCCGATGTCTTTATCGGCCTTTGCTTTTTCCAGTGCATCCGTGACTTCTTCGGGTCGGCTTACTACTATGCCTTCGATCCCTGCAAGACGCATACCCATCTGTGTATCTGTGTTGTCACTGATAAGAAAAAATTTCATTTTTCTGTACCTTTCGGCTATTATGAATAAAGGATAAGTATCGAAATCAGAAGTCCGTAGATAGCGACACCTTCGCCGAGTGCAACGAAGATAAGAGCCTTCGTGAAGTTCTTGTCGTTTTCTGCGGTAGCTCCGATAGCTGCGGGAGCGGCACCGCCTACGGCAATACCTGTACCGATTGTTGCAAGACCTGTTGCAAGCGCCGCACCGAGATACTTAAGACCGTCGCCTACGCTGAGCGCTGTCTGTGCGGCTTCTGCGGCACCTTCAGCCGAAGCAAATGCGAAAAGCGGTACGAATACGCTCATCATGACCATAACACCGATGAACGAGCCTGCGTTGATAAGAATGGCTTTTCTTGTCTTTAAGGGCTTACCCTCTTTTCTTCTCTTAAGCATTACAAAGAACGGCAGCATAATCAGTGCCAGTGCAAATAAAGGCAGTAAAAACAGTAACATTTTTCAGTTCCTCCCGAAATTAATTCAAATTAGCCTTAAGCGGCTCAAAGCTCTTTCCGTCGCTCACATAGAAGCGACCGAATATCTCATAAAATTCAAGTCTTAATACCTGAATGCCTACAAGGAATCCCTCCATACCGATTACGAAAGCGTTTCCGAGTATCTGTACAATCACGGTACCGACACCGCCGTCACCGGCTAAAACGCCGACAACAAGCATCATACCTGCGTGGCTTAATATAAATCCGCCGACACGAAGAAATGACATCGTGTTCGTAAGATAGGAAAGACAGGTTTCAAATAATTCGATGATGCCCTCGATGATGAAGTTACCCACTGATTTCTTTTCCTTGGGCTTATCGTGGCTTTCCTGCGCCGGTTTTCCGGGCGAGGTAAGCTCTGCAGGCATCTTCATACGTTCAAAATACAATCCTGCGAATATATCATCGACCATTGCTCTGTGCTGTTTTGATACGAAATAAACGCCGTAGACGTTATCGTCGTTTTCGGTGATAGGAATGAACACAAATTCCTTGTCGGTAAAGTATCCGAGCTTGTCATAGCTTTCACGGGGCATCTTTCCGTAAACCGCACGGACAAATTTCAGATCGTTCAGCTTTTCAAGGTCTTCTCTTGTTTTTCTGAGCATTTCTTCACTGAGCGTATCTGAAGCCATTATTGCTGCGTCTGCAACTGTCTTGTGCTTGAGGTTGACTACATTATGCTTTATAGAATTTGCGACAAGATTTGCAAGAGGTTCCTTGAACATCATTATGACAAGCGGAAGAACAATCAGTAACAGTATATACGGCATCGTGAACATCTCAATGCCGAATCCGAGCTGAAGCCCTGCTGCCGCTACGACTGCGATATAGAATATCATACCGGTTATGCCGTTTGCTCCGAACAGTGCGGATGAATAATCCTTGCGCCTGAATGACAGCACGATATTCATCGTCATTGAAACCACTATCAATATGACACCTATCGCAAGTGCCGCTATAAGCAGATAGGTTGATATCTGGAATATGCTGTTCGGCTTTCCGAGTACAGAGTAAAGCGGTTCGATATGGAAGAAAGGTTTTATTATATCTTCATTTCCGAACACCGATCCGTAAAGACAGCCGAATATCGCCGAGCTTATGCCGATACGCTCCATTATAGGACCGAGCTTTACATTTTTCCACTTTGTAAGGATAAATCCGAAAAGCGAGATTACAAGCCCTTGTCCTAGATCGCCGAACATTATGCCGAATATCAGCATATATGTGATTGCTACATACGGCGTGGGGTCGATGCCCGTGTATGACGGTAAGCCGTACATATTGACGAACATCTCAAACGGTCTGAACAGCCAGTTGTTTCTGAGTTTTGTCGGAGGCTTCATCCTGTCATCGACGAAATATTTCTTTTCCTCGATAACAATATCTGATACGGTCGACATATGCTCCCTGAATTTTTCGACTTCTCTTGTCGGAACAAAACCAGCCATATAGAATTTATTGTTGATTACCGAAACCTGACTTCTCAGCTCATAGCTGTTGTTGAGGAACGTAAGCTTACTGCGGACTTTATCAAACTGCTTTTCTTCCGACTGTTTTACTTCGGTAAGTTTAGCTTTAACATCTTTCAGCTTTACATCAAACTCTTTTATCTGTCTGTTAAGCTCTGCCGTTGCAGTTTCACCATCGCCATGAAGAAAATCAGGAAGACGTATACGTTCAAAATAAAGGCTTCTGAAGATATCGTCTATCTGCACGCTTTCTTCCACAGAGGCGAAATACAATCCCCAGACATAGCCGTCCTTTTCTTCAAGAGGCTCGAAAACGAAACCTTTTTCGCTGTAGAACTCAAGCTTTGTATAGCTTTCGGACGGCAATTTACCGAAACGTATCTTGACGTGCTTACAATTGAACAAATCCTTGAAATCAACATTTATGTTTGACAGATTTCCTACCTGTCTTGATACCTGCCGGTATTCGTCTATAGATTTCTCAAGCTCGTTCTTCTGTTCAATGAGAGGCATCACACGTTGTTCAAGCTCTGTGAAGTACATATCAAAGTCGTGGATCGCTTCCATCTGTATATCATCATAAGGAACTGATTTTTCCTTGACGCCCAGTCCCGATGACAGTATATCCGCTCGTTTCATAAGACCGCCGTAGATATCCTTATCCTTGAGCGTCTTGAAGTGGGCGGAACCGTAAGTCATAGTGTAAAATGACGGCTCAATGTGAAAGCATTTTGTTTCACAACATCGCACAAGAGTTTTATTGACTTTTTTGAGAGGTCCGCTGACCGATATAAGTGACATCTTCTCAACTGCCATTATATCATTCCTTTCGCTGTATATTTGCTCTATAATATCAGCATTTTTTCTATCTGTGACGGCTCGAGCGAATATCTTACGCCCTCTATCACAGTTGTTAAATTTCTGTTTTCAATCTGCAAAAGCTCAGTCAGTGAATATATAACCGTGCTGTCGCACTGTGACAATGCGAGCTTTGCGTCATAATAACGTTTGTTTGACGTATATACTGCCGTTTCGATATCCGTTGCCTGCTCCTCGTTAATATCCTTGAAATAAGGGAGCTTCAGCAGAAGCGGCAGTATCGGCTCGTTATCGGCTTTCGTCAGTATCTGTTCCATTGTCTTTTTGTCGAATCTGTCGCAAAAAGGCAGAGTATGCGCAACCACATCTTCGGTTGACATTCTGAAAAGTCCTTTCAGCCGATAGCATATCTTGATATTGTACATATCGCAACGTCTGCGCATACACTTTTCAACTTCCGAGCGTTCTCCGCCGGACATACCCTTTTTTATATATGCAAAAAGCGTTGCGTAAAGATATTTTGTAAGCTCATAATCAACAGAAACGATAGAAGGAAAAGTCTTAGTTCCGTCAGAAAGAGGAGCAAGAACATCATAATACGGCGTACCCTTCAGAACATCCAGTATTTCGTCATATGTTCTCGCATTTGAAAGTCCCTGAATATCGAACGAACAGATACCCGTCAGATATCCGGGAAAGCCGGGGATGAACAGATCATAAACGCCTGCGCCGATATACATTGCCGCATTTATTATCTGTTTTACCTCTTCCTGTATAAGCAGAAAATCATAGAACTTGTTTTTACTGCCCGGGCAGAATTTTCTCAGCTCGTCATATACTCTGAAAAGCCGTTTTTCCATAAGTCTTTCTGCCTGACTGCGCCTTACGGTATTGTCAACGCCCGAAAAATCCTTATCGAAATCATCGTATGTTTTCAGCTGTGTTACAATCTCGCCGACATTTGCCTTTGAGATTAAAGTCTTATATTCATCAAGACTCAGAAGTTTGCCGTACTTAGCTCTCGCTTTGGCTATGACCGCCGCTGAACCTGCCGACATGAAACCACCTCCGAATGCTTATTGTGTGCTGTCAGTTGACAGAAACAATACTTTTGTATATCTCGTCAGTCCATCTTTCCCTATTCTTTGAAAATTCGTCGTCAAGACGGGTTATGACAGCGTTACACTCGGCTGTTGTTGCCGAGTAATGCTCTTCTCCGCTCTTTTTAAGCTCATCGTGATAACTGTTTATCTTATCGCTGCGTTCTTCTTCGTAGCTGATACGTTCTTTTTCACGGAGAATCGACGCATCCGAAAGAATAGCTTTAGCTTTTTTATCAGCATCTGCCACAATTTCTTCAGCGTGCTTTTCATAAGCGATAATCTCGCTGATTACATCCATCGGAACACCACCTTTCTGAAAGCTACATATAAATCTAAAATCATAATTAAGTTTACTACAAATATCCACAAAAAACAAGCCTAATTATTACCAAAAAGACTTAGAAAAATTTGTATGATAATATCATTGACAACACTTTTTCCTGTCGAACGCAAATACTGACATATTGAAAAACCGCAGGATGTCCTGCGGTTCAATGTTAGTTTTTAAGACTCTGTAAGGGTGCGGGAATACGTCCGCCTCTTGAAATGAATTTTGACGAGGAGAACTTGCTGAGCTTCATTACCGGACCGCTTCCGAACAGACCGCCGAACTCAAGCGTATCGCCCTCCTTCATTCCTATTGCGGGAATTACACGGACTGCCGTTGTCTTTGAGTTTACCATACCTATAGCGGCTTCGTCTGCGATGATTGCCGAGATCGTATCGGCTGATGTATCGCCGGGAACAGCTATCATATCAAGACCGACAGAGCAAACGGCTGTCATGGCTTCGAGCTTTTCTATTGATAATGCGCCACGGTTTACAGCGTCTATCATACCTGCGTCCTCTGATACGGGGATAAATGCGCCCGAAAGACCGCCTACGCTTGAGGATGCCATTACGCCGCCCTTCTTTACTGCGTCGTTCAGCATTGCAAGTGCGGCTGTTGTACCGTGTGCGCCGCAGCTCTCAAGACCGATCTCTTCAAGGATATGCGCAACACTGTCGCCTACTGCGGGAGTAGGAGCAAGTGAAAGGTCAACGATACCGAAGGGTACACCGAGCATCTTGCTTGCCTCAGCGCCTACAAGCTGACCCATACGGGTGATCTTGAATGCGGTTTTCTTTATCTGCTCTGCGACCTCGCTTATGCTTGCATCGGGCATCTTGGAAAGTGCGGAACGAACAACGCCCGGTCCGCTTACGCCGACATTAAGAACGCAATCCGCCTCGCCGACACCGTGGAACGCACCTGCCATAAAAGGATTATCCTCAACGGCATTGCAGAAAACCACTATCTTTGCGGCACCGAAACAATGGTTATCCTTAGTTGCTTCAGAAGCTTGCTTTATGATTTTACCCATAAGAGCAACGGCATCCATATTGATACCCGCTCTTGTAGAGCCGACATTGACTGAAGAACATACGTTTGATGTTTCGGCAAGCGCTTCGGGTATAGAGTTTATAAGCTCAAGGTCACCTGCCGCAAAGCCCTTCTGTACAAGTGCGGAATAACCGCCGATGTAGTTTACGCCCGTACCCTCTGCTACTCTCTGGAGAGTTTTTGCGAACTTTACGGGGCTTCCCTTTGCGGCTGCCGCAAGCATCGAGATGGGTGTTACCGAAAGACGCTTGTTGATTATCGGAATACCGTAGCGCTTTTCTATTATCTCACCTGTTTCAACGTGATGCTCAGCAACACGCATCATCTTCTCGTATACCTTTTCGCAGGATTTGTCTATATCGCTGTCGATACAGTCAAGAAGCGAGATACCCATTGTGATAGTACGGATGTCAAGATTTTCTTCCTGTATCATCTTGATGGTTTCAAGAATATCTTTTGAATTGAACATTTAGTTTCTCCCGTATGTAATTATATATTGTGCATCGAATTGAAAATATCTTCATGCATAACGTGTATCTGAAGACCCATATCGTTTCCGGCTTCTTTCAGCTTGTCTGCAAGTACGTTGTAATCAACGGAACACTTTGTTATGTCAATAAGCATTGTCATAGCAAAAAGATCCTGCATTATCGTCTGTGTAACGTCCATAACGTTTGCATTGCACTCCGCACAGATATTACTTACCTTAGCGAGAATACCTACTGTATCTTTACCAATAACCGCAACTACTGCTCTCATAAAATAAACCTCTCTTTTCAGGATAAAAAATATATCTCTTGCTATTATACACCACTCGGCTCTAAAAGTCAAAGCATTTTTTAAAAAGGCGGAAAAACACATTGCGCCGTTATTCGTCAATATTTTCAAAAACTACTTGTAATCGGACATAAAAAATGATACAATATAAATATCTATATGGATAATTTATCTGATTTTCCGGAGTGTGTGACCATTGAACGATAGACTTGGCTTTTTAAGAGATAAATCGAATAAGCTGTCGCTGTCCCCCGGAGTGTATCTTATGAAAGACAAGACAGGTAAGATTATCTATGTAGGAAAAGCCAAAGCACTCAAGAACCGTGTAACAACTTATTTCCATGCGCTTGAGAGCCATAACGCAAAGACAAGGAAGCTGGTCGAAAATATCTATGATTTCGACTTCATCGTCACGCCGAGCGAGCTTGACGCACTTGTTCTTGAATGCAGTCTGATAAAGCAGTACAACCCCAAATATAATATACTGCTAAAGGACGATAAGGGCTATAATTATATAAAAATCACAAAAGAGCCATATCCGAGAATTACTTATGCGCTCAACTGCAACGACAAAAATGCGGAGTATCTTGGTCCGTTCACGAGCGGATTTACCGCAAAGCAAGCGGTCGATGAGGTCAACAGGATTTTTATGTTCCCGTCCTGTCACAAGGTCTTTCCGAGAGATTTCAGAAAAGAGCGTCCATGCCTTAATTATCATATAAAAAGATGTATGGGCGTTTGCACCGGCAAGATAAAGCAGGACGAATACAACAGCCTTATACGCTCTGCGATAGAGTATATGCAAAACGGCAGTAAGGCTAGCGTTGAGCGTCTTACCGAACAGATGTACGAAGCATCGGAGAATCTTGAGTTTGAAAAAGCCGCAAAGCTCCGTGACCGTATAAACGCAATTGAGAAAATGAAGGACGGTCAGGACATATTCTCCGATAAGACATACGATTTTGACGTTGTAGCACTGGCTCAGAACGTTGAGCTTGCAAGTATTGCTGTTATGTGCTACCGTGGCGGAAGAATAACCGACAAGATGAATTTTTTCATCGGCGATGAATACGACCCCGGACAGATGCGGTCAGATTTTCTGGTCGAATACTACAGCGCAAGGACAGATGCGATTCCGAAACAGATCTATATAGACAAGGAAATGGAGGACAGTGCGATCCTCGAAGAATACTTCTCCGCTCTTTGCGGACATAAAGTTACTGTCACGGTGGCTCAGCGGGGCGAAGGATTGTCAAGGGTGCTTTTAGCTAAGCAGAACGCCTCTGAATACCTTTCGATGAAGGTCGGCAGAACGGTAAAGGAAATAAACGCACTGGAGGATCTTGCAAAGCTGCTGGGCTTACCTAAGATACCGACAGTTATCGAAAGCTACGATATATCAAATCTCGGAGAGGACAGCAGGGTCGGCGGTATGATAGTGTACCGCAACGGCAGACCGTATAAGGCAGGCTACAGGAAATTCACAATAAAGAATGTTATCGGTCAGAACGACTATGCGTGTATGCAGGAGGTATTGCAAAGACGCATACAGCGTTATCTTGACGGTGACGAGAGTTTTGCGCCGCTGCCGGACCTTATTCTTCTCGACGGTGGAAAAGGTCATGTACACGCTGTACAGCAGGTGCTTGACAGTATGAATGTTTCGATACCGCTATACGGACTTGTAAAGGACGATAAGCACCGTACAAGAGCGATTGCGGCGCAGGGGGAAGAAATACAGATAAACGCCAACAGAAAGCTGTTCTCGCTGATGACAAACATTCAGGACGAGGTTCACCGCTTCTCGCTTTCATTCCAGCAGCAGACGCATAAGAAAAAGACTTATGAACTGGAGCTGACAAAAATCAAAGGCATAGGAGAAGCAAAGGCGCTCGCTCTGATAAAGCATTTCAAGACAAAGCAGGCACTCAAGGACGCATCTCCCGATGAGATTGCATCCGTAGCTAAAGTCAAAGAAGAAAAAGCAATAGAAATATACGATTTTATTAAAGAGAATTTTTGATTGACAAAGGAAAGGAAATAAGATGAGAGTAATCACAGGAACGGCAAGAGGCAGAAAGCTGATTGCACCCGAAGGACTTGATGTGCGTCCCACAAAGGACAGCGTAAAAGAGGCAATATTCAGCGCTATACAGTTTGAAATTGAAGGAAGCGTTGTGCTTGATTTATTTTCAGGCTCCGGTCAGCTTGGGATAGAGGCTGTAAGCAGAGGCGCTAAAAAAGCGTATCTTGTGGACAGCAGTCAGAATTCGATAAAATTCATAAAGCAGAATGTAGCCCACGTCGGCTTTGAAAGTCAGTGCGAGATTGTCAATATGCCGAACTCCGCATTCTTAAGAACCGCAGGAGAGAAATTCGACATTGCCCTGCTCGACCCGCCGTATGAGAAAAGCCTTATACAGCGTTCTCTGCCGGCTCTTACCGAAAAAATGAAGGATACAGGCGTAATAATATGCGAGCATGAACCGGGCTGCAGATTATCCGAAGAAATAAACGGATTTGTCATTACAAAATCGAAGAAATACGGCAAAAGCAGTCTTACATTCTACAGAAAACCACAAACGGAAGAAGAGGAATAAATCATGAAAACAGCCATATATCCCGGTAGCTTTGATCCCGTGACATACGGACACCTTGAAATCATTTCAAGGGCATCGAAGCTGTTTGATAAGGTAATAGTGCTTGTGTCGGTAAATCCGCTCAAGCCGTGCAGTTTTACAATAGAAGAAAGAAAGCAGTTCCTGCGTGAAAGCGTGGTTGCCGAAGGTATCGGCAACGTTGAGGTTGACAGCAACGAGGGACTTCTTATAGACTATTTCAACGAAAAGAACGCAGACGTGATAGTAAAAGGTCTGCGTGCAATATCCGATTTCGAGTACGAATTTCAGATGGCTCAGGCAAACAGGAAGCTTTGCTACAAAGCCGAAACGATTTTCCTTACATCAAAGAGCGAATATACCTATCTGTCGTCAAGTATGGTAAAGCAGATAGCGATGTTCGGCGGAGATATAAGCGATTTTGTCCCTGAATGTATACTCGACAGAATAAACGAAAGATTGAAACGCTACTGATTGCGAAGAATATAAATGAAATTTTTGAAAGGACGGTATTAAAATGAGCATCGACGAAATACTTGAAGCAATGGACGACGAGCTTGACAGATCAAAGAATATTCCCCTTACAGGAGGCAGATCACTTATTGATGTTGAGCAGTTCAGAGAACTTGTAAAGCAGGTAAGACTTAATCTTCCGGGAGAAATCAAGCAGGCTCAGGCGCTTGTAAACGACCGCAGGGTCATTATCAACGACGCAAAGGCAGAGGCTGAGAGCATCATAAGAAAAGCTGAAGAAAAAGCCAAGGTTATGGTATCGGAAGAAGTAATAACAAAACAGGCTCAGCAGAGAGCGCACGAAATACTGACTGCGGCACAGACAAAGTCTAAGGAAATCAGAAACGCCACCAACGACTATGTTGAGAATATGCTCAGCAGAGTTGACGAACTGCTGACCGGCAATCTTGCCGATGTCAGAAAGACCCGCTCGGCATTAAAAGGCACTAAAGGCTGATAGGGGCAGATATTGAGCTATAAGACAATAAGAAAGCGTACCGAAGCTTCGTTTACCGAAAAGAAATCGGAGTTCATAGGCTACATATCCCCTGCCGCCACCGAAGAAGAAGCCGTGACTTTTATAAGTGAAATAAGGGCTATGCACAGAAAGGCAACACACAACTGCTATGCCTATATACTGCGACACAATAATACAGGCAGGCACAGCGACGACGGTGAACCCGGCGGCACTGCCGGTATGCCGATTTATGACGTGCTGTCTAAAAACGGCATTACAGACGTTGTATGTGTTGTCACCCGTTATTTTGGCGGTATTCTTCTCGGAACAGGCGGACTTGTACACGCCTACTCAAAAGGTGCGTCAATGGCACTCGCAAACTCCGAAATTGTCACTATGGAAGTTGCGGACAGCCTTAAAATAAGCTGTGATTACACAATGTATGGTATAATCAGTTCGGTTCTGCCCGAATATGAAGCTATTATACGCAATACTGAATATACTGACAGCGTATGCGTTTTTGCAGATGTCAGGACAGAACTTACCGACAGTCTTACCGCAAAGCTTATCGACAAATGCAACGGCAAGGTGAATATAGAAAAGCTTGCCAGCGGCTATGTCGAATTTTAAATTATTTTAAAAAATTAAAGGACTTTTATAAAAATTCTCAGTATATTATTTATGAAGATGAACGATCCGGTATCGCTCATCTTCGATTTGTCACAGACAGTGATGAAAGGGTGTGTTCGGTATGGATAAATTACCCCGTATAATTACAGAGGAAATAGAAAATATGACTCTGTCACCCTATGCCTGCAAGAGTACAGACTCAAAAGGCAGAAAGGTATACGAAACTCCCTGCGATATCCGCACAGACTTCCAGAGAGATCGTGACAGGATCATACATTGCAACTCTTTCAGACGGTTGAAGCATAAGACGCAGGTTTTTCTTATTCCGAAGTCGGATCATTACAGAACACGGCTGACGCACACTCTTGAAGTATCGCAGATTGCAAGGACGATTGCAAGAGCATTACGTCTTAACGAGGATCTTACCGAAGCAATAGCGCTTGGTCACGATCTGGGTCATACACCGTTCGGTCACGACGGCGAACGCACACTTGATCAGCTTGTCCCCGGACATTTCCGACACTATGAGCAAAGCAAGCGTGTGGTTGAGATCATTGAGAAAAACGGCAAAGGGCTTAATCTTACCGATGAAGTCATTGACGGCATTCTGTGCCACACCAACGCAACAGCGGAAACGCTTGAGGGACAGGTAGTAAAGTTCAGCGACAAGATAGCGTACATAAACCACGATATTGAGGACGCAATAAGAGGCGGTGTGCTCAGACAGGAGGATCTTCCAAAAGGGCCCATCTCAGTGCTTGGCGAAACAAAAAGTCAACGTATAACAACGCTCATTAAATCAATAATTGCCAACAGCACAGATCTTATACGCTACGATGATGTAACAAAGCAGGCACACGACGAACTGAGAAAGTTTATGTTTGACTATGTGTATTTTGCACCCAGCACAAATGCCGAAAAAGGCAAGGCGTGCCATATAGTTGAGTATCTGTACAGATACTTTATAAATTCTCCCGGGAAAATGCCTGAACTATATATCAGTTTTGCGAAGGAGTACGGCAAAGAACGCGCGGTCTGCGACTTTATCAGCGGAATGACGGACGACTTTGCGGTTGACTACTTCAAGGAGCTTTGCATCCCGAAGAGCTGGTCATATTGATACAATGTAAATAAAGAAAGGAAAAACGATGCGTTTATCGGAGGACTTTCTTTTAAGAGTCAAAGAAAGCAATGATATATACGATGTCATCTCATCGTATGTACCGCTCAAAAAGACTGGTACAGACTATGTCTGCAGCTGTCCTTTCCATTCGGAAAAAACTCCTTCCTGCCACATATACACTGCAACCCAGAGCTTTTATTGCTTCGGCTGCGGAGCGGCAGGAGATGTTATAAATTTCATACGACTTTATGAACATCTTGACTACATAGAAAGCGTAAAGTTCCTTGCGCAGAGAGTCGGCATACCGATGCCTGAAGACGGCGGAGATGACGGTGCAAAAAAGCGTTCAAGGACGCTTGAGATGAATCGCGAAGCAGGGAGATTCTTCCACAAATATCTTTACTCGCCCGCCGGCAATGAAGGTCTTGATTATCTATACAACAGAGGGCTTACAGACCATACGATACGGACTTATGGTCTGGGCTATGCTCCCGACAGCTGGGATACGCTGAAAAATCATATGCATTCACTCGGATACGGAGATGCAGAGATGGAAGAAGCGTCATTGCTTTCAAAATCATCAAAAAGTGATAATTACTTTGACTTTTTCAAGTATAGGGTTATGTTTCCGTTTATTGATGTAAGAGGTAACATTGTCGGATTTTCCGGGCGTGTAATAGGAGGAGATGATAACAGGAAATACCTTAATACTAAAGCGACTGTAGTCTATAATAAGAGTACATTCCTGTACAGCCTGAACCACGCAAAAAACGCAGGCGAAAATACACTGATAATGTGCGAGGGAAACCTTGACGTTATCTCAATGTTTCAGGCAGGCTTCAAAAATGCCGTTGCGACCTGCGGCACTGCTATAACAGACGCTCACGCACGGACAATAGCAAACCTAGGTTTTAAAAAAGTCATTCTTGCATACGACAGCGATGACGCAGGTCAGAAAGCCACCGCCAGAGCGATGAATATTCTGGATAAGGTGGGAATATCGGCGAACGTTCTCACAATGCAGGGTGCGAAAGACCCTGACGAATATATTAAAAAATTCGGAAAAGAAGCGTTCAGGATGCTGATTGACGGCAGTGAATCAGGTATGGAATATGAGCTGAAAAAGCTACGCACCACCGTTGATTTGACAACGCCGGAAGGAAAATCGGAGTATCTGAAAAAAGCGGTCGAATTTATAGCGAATATAAACAGTTCTATAGACCGCGCCGTATATATTTCAAGCATATCGCAGGAGTGCGATGTAAACCGTGCAAATGTTGATATTGCAGTAAATCAGATATTGCGCAGGAGGTTTAAGGCGAAGGAAAACGATCGGCGTAAAGAGATACTGAGCGGAACACGCACAAGGGACAAGATAAATCCGGAAGCCTCGCGCTATCCTGTAGAAACACAGGCAGAGCGCGGTATTATAGCATTTTTGTTTCACTCCCCCGACTTTTTGAAAAAGATTACCGACAAGATAACCTCAGACGACTTTGTGACCGAGTTCAACAAGCGTTTGTTCATTGACCTTACAGCTATGATATCGTGCGGTCTGTCAAATGACGTTGCTGTACTCTCCGAAAGATATACTGCGGAGGAAGTGGCATCAATATACAAGCTGATACACGATAACAACGATTTACCGTACAGCGTGGACAGACTGAACGATTATCTGAATGTACTTATAAAATACAGAGATAAAAAACAGACAAAGAAAGTGACAGATATGTCGGCAGACGAACTACGGCAATTTGCCGATAGAATAAAGAACAAAAAATCATGACGTCAAGTCCTGAAAGGAAAGATAAATATGGCAGACAGCAAAATAAACGAACTCATAAATCACGGCAAGCAGAACGGTAAACTCACCACAAAGGAAATTACCGATGTACTGGAAGAGCTTGACTTCGACGCCGATGAAATAAACAAGCTCTATGACGATTTTGAAAACAGCAACATTGAAATAGTTGATGACTTCACAGCAGACGAAGATCTTGACAGTGCGCTTGACTTTACGGACAGCGACGACTTTGAGTCTTCCCTTTCGTCAGAAGGCATTGCTATCGACGACCCAGTAAAAATCTATCTTAAGGAAATAGGCAGAGTGCCTCTGCTTTCCGCGGAAGAAGAAATTGAGCTTGCAACACGTATGGCTCAGGGCGACAAGTACGCAAGAAAACGTCTTAGCGAAGCTAACCTGCGACTTGTTGTCAGCATAGCTAAAAGATATGTCGGCAGAGGTATGCAGTTCCTTGACCTTATTCAGGAAGGCAACCTCGGTCTTATAAAGGCAGTCGAGAAGTTCGACTATACAAAGGGCTACAAGTTCTCAACATATGCCACATGGTGGATAAGACAGGCTATCACACGTTCCATTGCCGATCAGGCAAGAACTATAAGAATACCTGTTCATATGGTAGAAACTATTACAAAGGTAAAGAAGGTATCGAGCCAGCTTTTACATGAGAACGGTCATGAACCTACGCCCAAGGAGATTGCCGACAGGCTTGGTATAACAGTTGACAGAGTAAGAGAAATACTCAGGATTTCACAGGATCCGGTTTCCCTTGAAACGCCTATCGGTGAAGAGGAAGACAGCCACTTAGGCGACTTTATCCCCGACGAGGACGCACCCGCACCTGCTGAAGCCGCATCAAGAACACTGCTCAAGGAGCAGCTCAGCGAGATACTCGGTACTCTCACTCCCCGTGAAGAAAAGGTACTGCGTTTAAGATTCGGTCTTGAAGACGGCAGACCGAGAACTCTTGAAGAAGTCGGCAAGGAATTCGATGTAACAAGAGAGCGTATCAGACAGATAGAAGCAAAGGCGCTCAGAAAGCTGAGACATCCATCAAGAAGCAAGAAGCTGAAGGATTTTCTGGACTGATAAGGAGTAACAGATGCACATTACTCTGGAAACCGACTATGCAATAAGGATAGTCGATTTTATGGCTAAGAACTCAGGAAGACTGGATGCAAAGACGATATCCGAAAAGACATCCGTTCCGCAGACATTCGCTATGAAAATACTCAGAAAGCTGGGTTCTGCCGACATAGTAAATTCATACAAGGGTACAAAAGGTGGATACGAACTGAGCAAAACTCCGTCCGAGCTTTCACTTTACGATGTTGTAGAAGCAGTTGAGGGTACATATATGTTCAGCCGTTGCCTGGACGGTCACTATAACTGTAACCGAGCGGAAAAAGGTCTGCCCTGTAGCTACCGCATGGCTTTTGCCAAGATATCTGACATAGTTTGCGAAGAGCTCAAAAAGTTTAAATTTGATGATTTCACCGGAAAGACTTGACAAGGCAAATCTGATATGCTATAATATATAGCGTTAAGTTTTGGAGTAACGACCGAAAAGGAGAACATTATGACATACAAAGAGAGTTTTATCAAATTCATGGTTGACAGCGGAGTTCTTACATTCGGTGAGTTCACACTCAAGAGCGGAAGAAAAGCTCCTTACTTCATAAACACAGGTAACTACAAGACCGGTGCACAGCTTGCAAAGCTCGGTGAGTTCTATGCAGAGTGCATTCACGATAACGGTATCGAAGCCGATGTTCTGTTCGGACCTGCTTACAAGGGTATTCCCCTTTCAGTAAGTGCTTGTGTAGCACTGTTCAACAAGTTCGGCGTTGATGCAAGCTACTGCTTTGACAGAAAAGAAGTCAAGGATCACGGCGAAGGCGGTATGTTTGTAGGTAAACAGCTCGCTGACGGTGATAAGGTAGTTATTATCGAAGACGTTATGACATCAGGCAAGGCTCTTAGAGAGGTACTTCCCAAGCTCAAGGGTGCGGCTGACATAAACGTTACAGCAATGGTTATTACTGTTGACCGTATGGAAAAAGCGCTTGACAGCGACTTAAGTGCAGTTCAGTCTGCCGATAAGGATTTCGGCGTAAAGGTTTACTCAATTGTTAATATCAATGACATAATCAGTGCCATTGAAAACGGTGTTATCGAGGGCAAGCAGTACCTTGGCGCTATGAAGCAGTACCGCAGCACTTACGGCGTAGAATATTAATTGAATACTCTTCCCTCTTGAAAAAAGAGGGATCATATCGAGGTGTGGCTCAGTTTGGTAGAGCGCTGCGTTCGGGACGCAGAGGTCGCAAGTTCAAATCTTGTCACCTCGACCATATTTCTTTCAAACCGCATTTTTATGCGGTTTTTTTCTTTATTACCGGTGGCTTCTCTGCCGTGCCGTTATCGTCCGTCTGCTTGTTTTCGGCGGGCTTCTCTTCGGGCTTGGGCTCGTCCTTCTGCTCCGCTGCGGGAGCGGGCTTCTTCTCCTCTTCGGGAGTTTTCTTTTCGGGTTCCATTGCTTTTCCTCGCTTTCTTTGATTTTGGGTATAAAAATACCGCTCCTAATGGGGCGGTAAAATTATTAAGTTTGGTTGTGCAATCAGCTGCACACGAGCATAAGAAAACCGCTCATTGCTGTGGGCGGTTAGGTCAAATATCAATATTAACTATTCGTCTTCTTGCTGTTTTGCGGTTGAAATCTCGTTCCCATTCTATCGCCGCACGGCGTATATCTTCGGGTGCATCATCTTTTAAAAAGCGTCTGCCTTCTGGGAATTTTAGCTCTGTCCATTTAGCAATCTCTAATGGCATTTCCTGCATATTATACACCTCCTGTAATTATTCTGAAAATAGCCTTAATGGTTTTTGGTTAATCATCAAGATAAATGTTGTTTTTTCGAGTTTTGGCATAATAAGAAATTTTCGCTCAATATCTTCAGGAGTATCGTCATTTATAACCACGATATACTCATCTTCAAGAACTATATGCCCTTTGCCCGATTTAAACTGTTTTTCTATGCCTCTTGGGAAAACACTACAATATCCATCAGCATACAAAAAGCAATTACTTTTTCGAGCAGGATAACTATAGTTATACATTACGCCAACTCCTTTTTAAAATAATTTACAATTGCATTTCCAACTCTTGATTTTGTTTTTCCATAATAATAATTTCCGAAACTTTGAGCAATCAGCTCATCAGGATTTCGATAGGTCATTCCACCTAATTCGTTGAAACAAATCTCGTCTATTTTCTCTAGTTCTTCATTGGTAAATGCGGATATATATATTTCCATCTTTATCTTTTGAAGCTCTCTTTCGAATGCCAACCTCTTTATAGGCAACAAAACTTCACCATATTTTATGTGCAGATGATGCAACCTATTCTCATCTTTTCCATCTGTCTATCTTTTTTCTTTTGTCAAACTGCTTACGGTTTTTATCAAACATAAATAAATCATCACGGCCAAGAAGCGTCCTAACAACCTCTGACAAATCGCCATATTGTGTATCAAATTCATTGATAAGCGGACCTCATATAGTTGTAACTTTACCGTCACCGTTCGTAAGTCTGAGATTCCATTCGCCGTAGCCGGCTACTTTATGTAAAGTGTAATTACCGGAAAAACATTGCTCGAAGCACTTAATAATTTTATCCGTTTTTTCTTTATCGGTTTTAATATCCACGCATCTCAACGGTTCTATATTTTTTCTGTATGTATCCTCTGCTGTTATTTCGATAATAACATATTCATAAATACGTACTTTACCGTCACTCGTTATCACGAGTTTCTGAAGAACACGGTTGTTTTCCTTTTTAAGTGCAGACGGAGCATTATACGATTCAAGGCATATTCTTTTTAGTTGCCCTGTAAAAAGCACTTTCGGCTTTGCTTTTGGATATATGGGATTTGTTCTTTTGATTATAGAAAATCCAAAAGATTTTATTCTACCGATATACCCATACTGTACAACCGTTAATTCATTCTGTTTGACAAGGTAATACAGCCTATTTGTGAGAAATTCCAACATAAATGCCGATTCTTCACGGCCTAACATTATACCCATCAACTGCATAGCATCTATAAATCTGTTCCCTGCTATCTCGAAAATCTGCCGGTCGAAATAGTTTACAGGCTTAGATACCGGATTACCGCTTTCGAGGATTCGCAGTCCGGTATTCTCATTGCAAAGCCTCTCCCAATATTCCGATATTTGTTCAATATCATTATATGTGAGCTTATATCTATTTTTAAGCGGCGATGTCTGAATTTCAATATCAGAAAAATATGCTATAGCATCTACAAGTTCTGTGCAATCACACAAAAATATGTTTTTGGCATAATTCTTATAATTGTAAACTGTCCAGAGCATGCCAAGATATTCATCTATACACTTACGACTCAACCATATACATATTTCACCGTCACTTTTAAGCATTTTACTGAATTTATTTATCTGTCTTTGGGCAGTACAACAGTACCGTTTACAGTAACCGGTTTCGTAAAAATCTTTGCGTTTCTTCACATCAAACGGCAGGCTGATATCTCCGCCGTGAAGATATAGTTCAATACTGCATAATGAATTTTTGTCTATTCTGAGCAACTCCCTTTTATGCATCAGTATGCCATTTGCACTATCGGAAAATACTAAATTTACCATATCTGCCTCACGTTTCATTATTAATGCTTTAATATAGATTTATTTCTTTTTCATAGCTTCAAATTTACTTCATTATTGTAAAACTTCCTGTTTTTACTGATAAAAGCAAATTATTCATTAGAAAGCCTTTTGAAAATGCTTGTATCTCTATATCTAAAGTGCTTATTTGCTGTTATTTTACTTTTGCAATATTACGCTAACTGATACTATATAAGCATTTCAACTGATCCAAGTTATAACAGAATCATCTATAATTTCTTTCATACTCTTGCCGAACAAATTTCCGGTGTAAAAATCTTCTTTACTCTCGAACGTCTTTATGGTCGCATTTTCCGGTATACTGATTATCAATACTTTTCCGGGAATACAGCAAGGATTTATCGTGTATTCGTGTCCCTCGTATTCAAAATCGATATCCAAAGCTGCGTCTATCACTTCATCAAAATCGTAATCCTCACAATGCCAACCTTTTGTACCATCAAACATTTCAAGTACTTCCTTTCGGTGCCGTTTCTTATTCTTATCATTCACGCAATATCGCCCACTATGTTACAGCGATGCATTACAATATAGGTTCATCGTCTCATTAAATATATTATATCACGTCACTTTCCTATGTCAACTCGATTGAGTAAGAACATAACCGTTGAATTCAAATTAGCGGATATGTTCAATGCCATCGTTATCAGCTATATAAATTATACCGTTGAATCTGTCCTATAAAACGGATATACTTGTTTTCAGCCTTAAAATCTCCTCGTCCTTTGCATCGGGAACGGCGGGTGCGGGCTCAGATTCGGGCTTATCCGCCTTTTCTTCGGGCTTATCGTCCTTCTTGTCCTCTGCCTTGCTCTCATCGGGCTTCTCTGCCGTGCCGTTATCGTCCGTCTGCTTGTTTTCGGCGGGCTTCTCTTCGGGCTTGGGCTCGTCCTTCTGCTCCGCTGCGGGAGCGGGCTTCTTCTCCTCTTCGGGAGTTTTCTTTTCGGGTTCCATTGCTTTTCCTCGCTTTCTTTGATTTTGGGTATAAAAATACCGCTCCTAATGGGGCGGTAAAATTATTAAGTTTGGTTCTGATTTGCACCGAACTTCACAAAAAACGGCTGTTTTTGCAAAGTTTGTGTTCAAGTCAAGTGCAATCAATTGCACACGGATATAAGAAAACCGCTCACTGCTGTGGGCGGTTTAAAACTCTTCTTCCTCAAACCTAATATTATTTGCACATTGCTGAATATTTCTGACATCAACTTTTCCCCAAAAATAATCTTTGGGTATTCCATATGGGAAAGCTTTACAGCAAAACTGTCCTTTTTCGTTTTTGTCAGTTAAATTTTTGCATGATGTGCAATCTGGTATAACTATAGACATTATCGTTTCCACCTTTCAACATACTCGTTAACTAATGATTTCACTCTATCATCAACGGTTTCATTGTTTCTGATTCTGACAAAGCCCTCCGCAATGGTTTCAGCACCATCTTCAAGTGCGTCAGAGTACCCTGATACACCAGATATATAAAGGCTTCTCAATTGACGCTCTCTTAATAAGAAATCGTTATACGATTCACAGCTTTGAAAACTCATAAAGTGCGCCATCTCGTGTGCTATTAAATCGTTAATATTTTGAGAAGCAAGAACACCTTTTTTATAATTTCTATTATATATTCGTTCGTTCATCTTGTCAAGATTCATCTCCCAGTTGAATCCTTCGTTAATCAGAAACTTACTTTTAAATTTTCCATTTTCATTTATAGGATAAAATTGAAAAGGCACTTTTCCGTATTCGCGACTAATATCCTCTAATGAAAATTCATCTATTTTTACATCATATTCACGCTGTATTTTTTCTATACTTGATACGATCTCATTCTTTATATCATCTGGTATAGCAACAGTTTTTTCAAAGCCACCCTTTACATAAATATTTTTTGTTACATCAACACCCTCGCTCATAATCTTCTTAGCTTTTGGGCTATCCTGCGTCACTTCCGGTAACTGCGGTGTTGTGTTCTTGGGCAGTTTACTCATAGGCGCTTCTTCCGTTCTCGGAGCTGCCAGTTTTGACTCACCCTTACCGCTGTAGATCTTCTCCCTCGAATAATCTCTGCGAAGAACATCGTCGTGCTCTTTGATAAACTCTCTGAGCTTGCCTTGTTCCTCTCGGAGCTTACGCTTATACTCCTTGACCTTCTTCTCGTCCTGCGTGCCCTCAACCTTGCGTTTGAGTGCTCTTATCTTGCGCTCCATAGCACGTTGCTTTTCTTCGAGCTCTCGCTGTTCCCGTATCTTCTCGGCAGGAATCGGCTGAGGTATCTTTGTAAGCCCCTCTATGTACTGCCCCATAGTATGACGGCAGTTAGGGTGGAACAGCCCGCCTCGGATTGCCACAGACAACAGCATAAACCACTTGTCGCAGTAGTTTGACTTGCCGAAGTCGCCGCTTCCATAAACATCTACTTTTAACCCATTGCAGCAACATCTGCATATATTAAAATTCAATCTGTGGTTCAGAACTGTGAAATTTAGCCACTAACAATATATAAAGTTGTGGTGATAAGTATCAAAGCTTTTCAGAAGTAAGTTTGATGCAGAATGTTTAAGATTTACGCCAACTGAAAAGCCGCTATACCCACGATGCAGATAATACTTCCAATCAGATTGAGCCGTGAACGCTTTTCTCTGCGGATCAGCCCTATCACGAAAAGTGTTACAAGGATCATCGGCTGAATGAATGAGTAATTCGCAAGGCTTATAGATATAACCGCATTTTCAAGCAGCATTCCGAGCGTATTGGGAATTCTGGCAAGTACTACCTTAACAACGCCGCTTCGATTATTCTTAATAAGCTCCCTGATATGAACTCTCGGCAGCATTATCAGCGAAATTATCACCATAGCCGGAAGAAGCTGCATGGTTGATGAAGCATACGGAGAGAAACTCCTTATAACCAGCCCGTACCCGTATTTTGAAACAAGATATAACACCAACGGCAGAATTATCTGTTTATAGTTTACACTGCCACATTTAGACGACTTTGCAATAAATACAAGGCCTGCAGCTGTTGCAAATATACAAATCAATTTGAAAACACTGAGTTCAGACCCGAAAAAAATGTCAGTGAAATAAGACGCAAACAGGGTTATCCCGAGCCATGCTTTCAGCTCAAAAGCAGAAAGCTGTTTCAGCACCCGTGCGCTCATTTGGAATTCAAACATTTTGCACACCACAACCAGCAATACCGCTAAAAACGACTGCCATGTAAAACTGAAACTCAGATTCTGGAAAGGCAGGCTTGCAGCAAGGAACACCGACATCGACGAGCACATCAGGAATGTAAATTCATCGCCGGAGAAGTTGGCTTTGGCAGCGGCGTATTTGTCATTCAGCGAGCATATTGTATAGCAGGCTGTCACAGCGAGCATCAGAATAATAACGTTCATAATCGACCTCTATTATGATGAATAAAACATACTGACACGTTTATTTACCTGTCCAGAATGCATAGTCGGTTCTTGATGTTCCGTCGCTGAAATATGCTTTAGCACATATCTTGTTTTTCGTGCCGGATTTTATCTTTATATTTTCCCACACGAAAACAGTGCTCTCGTCATCGGGAAGTTCGCACCGTGATATCCTGCCGTGCGAAACATCATTTATACAGAGCTCCACTGCGTCCGCATTTGAATAAACCTTTACAAAAGGCACATCACAAGCCCTGAATTCATGCCTGCGTTCAGTTATATAAACGGTTTTTTCGCTGCTCCATACGGACTTGTAAAAGAAATATACGTCCTTGGGAATACGCTCCCTTGTGCAAAGTCCCTTGTCGTTCTGCGACTTTGTATCTCCCTCCACTCGCCCGTAGGACGCAAAATCGAACATACACCATATAAATTCAGCCCATAGGTACTTTCTTACCGAGAATTGTTTCCACAATATCTCGTGCAGCTGCGACTGATAGTTCTCATAATGCCGTACTCCGACAGGGTCTATATCGCTTTCCCAATTCACATTGTCCTTGTGCTGCGAAATTGCCCCACCGCCGCCGTATTCGGAAAGGCAGACAGGGCGCTTTTCCTTTTCGTTATGGCATAGATCTAGCCATTCGCCGAAATTCTCCGCACTGCCGGCATCCTTATACCAGCCAAAATAACGGTTATACCCGACCACATCAGCGGGGAGCTCCAGAAATCTGCCGTAAAACTGATTGTCTGCAAAGGTTTTCAGCCTTGTATCGTCCTCTTTGCAGGCAATTTCATAAAGCTCGCTGTAAAGCCCGAATATTTCATCGGTCATCTGGTGAAGTTCGTTGGACAACCCCCAGACAATAACTGACGGATGATTGTAATTTTGCCTGATAAGCTCACGAAGCTGCTGTTTTGCGTTATCTCCAAAGCCGTCTGAAAGAACATGAGCATCGCTTTCATCGGCAGACATTTTATTGATTATGCCTATCTCCGTCCAAACGCACAGACCCAGCCTGTCGCATAATGAATATTCGTGGTCACAATGCTGGTAGTGAGCCATTCTTACAGCGGTACAGCCCATGTCACGAATGATATGATAATCCCGTTCACGCTGAGCGTCAGTCATTGCCCAGCCGGATTCGTAACTGTCCTGATGGTAGTTCACACCATGTAGCGGATATGGCTTGCCGTTGAGGAAAAAGCCGTTATCGGCATCTATGCGGTACGAGCGTATTCCGAATTCCTGTTCAATGCTATCGACGGGTTTCCCGTTGCAGAATAAGGTTATCTCCGCACGATAAAGGGCGGGAGAGTTTACTCCGTTCCAGAGTTTCGGGCAGTTGATTTTTCCCGAAAGCGTTATCCTGTCTTTGTCCGCTCTGCCGAAAAACTCCGTTACAGGCTTTCCCTGCGGATCAAATATCACAGCCTTAGCCTCTGCGGTTTCGGCTTTATCCAGCTTGACAAGTATGCCTATATCCGCAGATGTTTCTGAAATATTGCGTGGGGTTATATATACTCCGCAGGAGCCGCTGTCTTTCAGAGCAATATGAACAGGCTCGACTGCAATAAGCTTTACACTCCTGTACAAGCCGCCCATTTTCGTGAAATCGCCATTGTCGGTTATCGGCGCAATATAATCGGTGGGAGCATTCGATATGATAACAGCTATCAGATTGTCTTTGTCCGGGTATATATAGTCCGTAATATCAAATCTGAAAGCTGAATACCCTCCGCTGTGCTCTCCTGCAAATCTGCCATTTATATAGACTTCCGCAACAGTATTAGCACCTTCAAATTCCAGATAGAGTTCTTTTCCGCTGCATTCTTCAAAACTCAGCGCAAGGTTTCTGCGGTAGCATACAGTTCCACGGTAGTAGTTTTCTCCGTCGGCAACTGCCATTCTGCCTGCACCGTCTTCGGAATTATATGTATGCGGCAGTACAACAGGCTGCCATGACGCATCTTCATATTCGGGAGAGATAACGTTTTCTTTCGATATATTCATTCCTGCGGGAAGCTTTGTGAATCTCCAGAAATCGTTGAGTGCCTTTACTGTTCTCAAAAAAATCACCCTTTCTTGTTTTGATAGATTATAACGCTTATTGACAAACAAGTCAATGAATGATATTATTAAGATATAACGATTTTAGCACAGGCGGTGAATTAATTTTGAAATTCTACGATTATCCGATAATCAGTAAAGAAGGCAGTCTTCCTGTCTTTTTGGTGAGCGTAGGGTTGAACGAATGGCAGTATCATGTAATCTGCGGCAATGGTGACAATTATGCCAAGGCTCTTTATTGTACAAAAGGCAGCGGCGTACTTATAATGAACGGAGAAAAACATATAATAAATCCGTACACCGCATTCTTTATCCCTGCCGGCTGTCCGCATGAGTATTATTCAACGGACGAATCCTGGGATACGCATTGGATAAAACCGTCAGGAAAGTCCTGCCCTGATATGCTTAAAGCACTCGGCTTCGACAAGCCGAAAATCTTCCCTCTTCCAAAGGAAGAAATTACATATCTTGACCACTGTTTCAGATGTATGCACGAGGCGCTTCTCTCTGACAAGGTTGACGGAAATTTCAGAGCGTCGGGCTATCTGTACAGCTTTTTCATTGAATTGAGCCGTCTTGCGGCGAAAGGAAAAGGCAGTGTACAAATCGCCCCTGCGGTGACAAAGGCCATCGCTTATATTGATGAGAATTATATGAAACAGCCCGGTCTTGAATCCATAAGTAAAGCAGCAGGCGTTTCTTCGCAGCATTTGTGCAGATTATTCAGGCAGACCTTGAACTGCCGACCGATGGAATATATCACAAAACGCAAGATACAGGCGGCTAAAATGCTTCTGGCGGAAACACAGAAAACTGTCGAGCAGATAGCTGAAGAAACAGGCTTCTGTGACAGCAGTTATTTTTGCAAGATTTTTAAAAGGTTCGAGAGTATTACCCCGTCGCAGTTCAGAAATGCAGAACAGGTTCTATGAAATCCGTAAATTTACCGCCGGCATCGTATGAAAAACAAAAAGGCATCACGTTTTGATACATGGTGCCTTTTTTCTATTGTAGCTTTGCATAAACCTGCCGGATACGATCAGTTATTTCTGCGTCCGGCTCTGTTCAGCAGCAGGAGCGCTATCATAAGTATCAGTGGAAATGCACAGCCTGAAAGCATACCTTTCTGCATATCATTACCTGCATTCTGGGTGATATTTCCTACAATAGCAGGACCGAGTGCTCCGCCGAGGTCGCCTGCCATAGCGAGAAGTGCAAACATTGCAGTACCGCCGGTGGATATTTTGCCTGAGCAGATGCTAATAGATCCGGGCCACATGATACCTACCGAGAATCCGCACATTATGCAGCCGAGAAGTCCGATTACAGGTATTCCCGACAGGGAGGCAGTGATGTAACAGATCAGACACAGCAGTGCCGAGCCTATCATGAATTTCATAAGATCGAGCTTTTCGCCGTACTTCCCGTAGAGTGTACGGCTTATGCCCATCGTCACCGCAAACATACACGGTCCTGCAATATCGCCGACTGATTTAGTCAGTCCGAGAGCGGATTCTGCAAATGCCGACGCCCACTGCGCCATTGAAAGTTCCGAGGCTCCCGCACAAACCATAAGCAGTATCGCAAGCCAGAACAGCGGTACTCTGAGCAGGTCACGGATACGCATTCCCTTGCCGTTCTCGACAGGATGTTCAATGGGACATACTGAAAAATTGTATATGTTCACAAGTGGAATTATCGCCCAGATACAAGAGAGCCACTTCCAGTTTTCTATGCCGAAGACAGTAAAAAACAGTGTTGAAATGAGTATGACTCCGACCGAACCCCAGCAGTAGAATGAATGCAGCAGACTCATTGCGGCTTCTTTATGCTCAAACGGGCAGGCTTCAACTATCGGACTTACAAGCACCTCGGTAAGACCGCTTCCCATTGCATATATGATTGTGCTTACGATTATTCCTGTGAACGGGTCGGGAAGCAGTTCAGGCAAAAAGGCAAGTCCGATAAGTCCCAGTGCCGAAAAAGCCTGCGAACCGATAACGCATTTCCGATAGCCGATTTTGTCGGCGAAATGTGCGCACAGCACATCTATGATAAGCTGAGTAACAAAAAATACCGACGAGATAAGGGCGATTTTTCCAAGCGGGATACCATAGCCGTTGTGAAATGTGAGAAATAGAAGCGGGGCGAAATTAGCCGCTATTGCCTGTGTGATGAATCCAAGATAGCAGGATATAAGTGTTTTTCTGTAATTCACAGCCATATTGACAAACTCCTTGACGATTGATATAATCAGATTATATAGCAAGCATCATAACATTTCAATGCACAAAATCACATTTTTATTACACAATATCGTAAATCAGGTGAGAATATGAGTGATGAAATCAAAAAGGACAGGATAATAACGGATGAAACCTTGCGTGAAACTGCAAGTCACGGCAGCGAAGAATATCCCTTCTGCTACTATTATGAGGACATCTGGGATTTCGACTTTCACTGTATCGACTGGCACTGGCACCCGGAGGTCGAATTTGTTTATGTACAGCAGGGCATGGCTGATTTTCTGGTGGGCGGAAACAGGTATGTTCTCAGCTCCGGCGATGGGATCTTTATAAACTCTCAGGTGATACACAGGTTTGAAGCCACGGACAGCGCCATCATTCCGAACATTGTTTTTTCACCTGTTCTGCTTGCGCCGCAGGGCAGTCTGATATACAGCAGATACATCAGACCGATAATTGAATCAACCACTGAATGTGTGATTTTTTCCGCCGAAGAAACAGCGAACCACAGCATTATCGAAACAATGAGGTCGATATTTGCCGTGCAGGGTTCAGGCACAACGTTTGAAATGAAAACAGCAGAACTGCTACTGAAACTATGGCGTTTGTTATATGAAAGCATACTGATAACAGATTGCGGTTCTATGTCCGTACATTCCGCACAGACGCAGGCTAAGCTTCAGATAATGATGCAGTATATTCATGATAATTACAGCGGTCAGATAACACTTGACGATATTGCCCGAACAGTTCATATAAGCAAAAGCAGTGTTCTCAATATTTTCAGGACATATCTGCACACTTCGCCGATAAATTACGCTGTGGAATACAGACTGAAACGTGCGTCAAAACTGCTTGTTGATACTGAAAACAGCGTTTGCGCCATAGCGCAGGAAACGGGATTTGAGAACATCGGCTATTTCTGCCGCAGATTCAAAAAGCTGTACGGCGTTACACCGATATATTACAGAAATCATTGCCACAGTGCAGAGTAAAAATTAAGTTATGCTCCAATTTTTATTTTCCCGCTCTAACCTTAGTGCCATTGTAGAATACAAAGGTTATCTCGCCGTTCTTGTGGACGATTGCTTTCTCTACCATCACAGTCCATAAAGTGTCGTTCCACTCGCTCAATACGGTCAGCTTTTTTTCAGAGTTCGTATGTAAAGTGCTATCGCTTTATCTTTCTGACTGCTGAGAGTACGGAGGTTTTACAGACGCTCCAGTTCCGCAGCCGCTGTTTCGTACCGTTTAGTAAGTGCCTCATACTTTTCAAAGTACGCTTCCTGCGACTGTGCGTTGACTGCATTTTCCTTAACCGCCGCCTTGACAAGTTCGGCAACAATCTGCGTTTCCTCAAACTGCCGCTCAATATCGGCGTCCAGTGACTTGAAGTCAGTCAGCTTTTTGCGCATCAGTTCACAGTCCTCGATGATTTGCGTTCTTTTCTCCATCATCTGATTATAGGCTTTTATGAAAAGCCGCCGTCCCCCTCGCCATCTGCGAAGTGTTGTAAGCCGATGAAAATTCTTCTGTTGTTCATGTTTCTGTCCTTTCTCCGCCCACTGCGTTCATTGCCCACAACGTTCGGAATAATTTGTTTTTGGGTATAAAAATACCGCTCCAAAAGGGGCGGTAAAATTATTAAGTTTGCTTGTATTTGCGCCGAACTTCACAAAAAACGGCTGTTTTTGCAAAATTTGTGTTCAAGTCAAGTGCAATTGATTGCACACGGGTATAAGAAAACCGCTCACTGCTGTGGGCGGTTTTTACAAAACTTACTATGCGGTTTCCCGCTTCTTTTTTGCTTCTTTTTCAAATTTGTCTATTTCTTTCTGCAATTCTTCTTTTGACATTTTCTTTATGTCATCAGGAATAATGACCCTATCATCAATAAAATATTTCTTTTCATTCATTACAAAGCACCTCCCATACGCTTATATCATATGTTTGTGATAACTTATTCAACGCTTTCATTTGAGCATCATACTCATTGAATCCCTCTTTTAAGAAGCTTTCAATGTACATATTATAAATGCGCTCATTAACTTCTTCATTAGCAGTATATCCAAAAATTTTGCCGTTATGACACGCAATAAATCCTTTTTTATAGCCGTTTTTAAAGCAAGAGTTAAAATCAGAAACACTTGGCGGCATACTGCTTGGATGAGTATGAAGTGTAATCGCTTTTTGCTGGCTCAGTATTGCCTTTTTTATTTTATCAGTATATATAATAGCTCTTTCATCTGTACTATCTGTCACGGAAAGAAGTATTCTGCCTGTCTCGCTGTCAATCCAATACATATCCTCATACGCAGTACCGCTACGATGTTTAAGCGCTGTTTTTGCACAATTATAAAGTGACCTATTGACTTCCGAATTATCAGTCATATTGTCAAATTTTCTTCGGTATTCTCCACTTTCAATATATGTATTGTTGATAGTTGTCAACTTATTTCTTCCGTATCTCTGATTTTCAAGAGCCACTTCATCACTTCCTGCTTTAATTATACCACTTTCCCCCGATTTGTCAACACCATCCCCCGCAAACCTCATCGGTTTATCCGCTTTGACTTTACCCGCACTTCCTGCAACGTACCGCCACTTGCCGTCCTCGCCCTGCTGTAAGTTCCGCTCCCACTCGTCAAAGTCAACCTCTGCGCCTATCTCATCGCCCAGTTCCGCAAGTTCTTTATCAAGATCCTCCTCGCTCGGCAGAACAGGGAGCGTTGTAGAACGGCAGAACGGGTGCATAGGCGGAAGATTTACACCTGCCTGTGCGCTGTTACGCTTGAACACCTTACCGTCAAGCTCACGGCATAGATCGCTTGTGCGGCGGTCGTAGCGGCAAGCACCCTGTCCTGCAGGTATTCCTGCGACAATTCCTTTATCATATATGCCACTATCTCGGAACGCTTTACAGAGTCGGCTCCCAGTTCATCAAAGCAACATCTGAGCCCAGCTCTGATGTAGTCAAGCGGCAGAGGGAATGTCAGTTCAAACGGGCTGATGCCTTTTTCTTCCGCTTCTATAAACGCTTTTATGTCATATCGCAGATATAAAGTATCTGTGATATAAATTTTCTTGTTTAAAAGTTCTGTGAACATTGTTACTCCTTTTTGGGTATAAAAATACCGCCCTTGCAAAGAGCGGTGAAATTATTAAGTTTGCTTGTATTTGCGCCGAATTTCACAAAAAACGACTGTTTTTGTGAAGTTGGTGTTCAAGTCAAGTGCAATTGATTGCACACAGGTATAAGAAAACCGCTCACTGCTGTGGGCGGTTTATTACTATCTTATCTGTATTCCCTTTTTATAAGCCTCTCTTGCTTGATTAAGGCTCATTTTGTTTGCACCGCCCTCATATTTAGGATTGCTCTCCTGTATCGCATCATCGCACCAGTCGCAAACATCACATATATCCATGCAATTATATGCTTCAAATTCGTATTTACCACATACAGGACACTTATGCCTTTCCTCCATGTTTTAAATCCTCCGTTCTCTGCTGTTCGTAATAAGACCGACCTTTTTGGGGCTTATACATTGTAATAACACCTTTTGTAATACTGCCCTTTACAAAGTCATTTTTAGCTATATCATAACGAATGATATTCTTGTCTTTGTCAATATGCCCGCAAATATTTTCACCAACAGGAGACTCAAGTAATTCAACTGCTCTTTTCTCGTACTGCTCAGCAGTTATAATTCCGTCAATAAGGTATTCATCACTATGTGTACGTCCGTTCTTCCAGTGGTTGTTCAATTTCTGCTTATTCTTAAACCCCTTAACCTGTAACTCGTTAGCTCCAGTCGGTTTAGGTTCTATTATACCACTTTCACCACCGTTGTCAACCCCGTTACCGCTTGTAAATCTGCCTGTATGCGGATCGTGGTTATAGTTATACCTGAGCAGTATCCCAATTTCGTCAAGACACCTCAGCTCCATATCGGCAAGGAACAGGTCGTACCTGTCGCTGTGGCATAGTTCAAGCAGTTCTATGTATCTTAATATCAGCTCCATTTTTCACCTGTAGATAATTTTCGGGGCAGTTTCCCGCCCCGTCATATCTGTACTTTTTTACACTTCAGCTACAATCACGCCCGCAGCGGTCGCAAACCATGCGTCAATGCTCGCCTTGTCTGTAACGGGATCAAGACCCTTTACACAGTACATATCAACGCCTTTGTTGATAAGCGCCTTGTAATTTGCCTGCAGTGCAAGGCTGTTGAATGTTACGCCGTTCTCATCGGTTGTCTGTACGTTCTCGCCCTGTGAAGTGAACTTGCACTTGGGGAACTTATACAGGTTTATCTTGCCGTCTGATGTCATAGTGCTGTAGATGCACATTACATCGGGTACAACATCGTCCTTGCCGCTTTCAAGTACGCCTGTTGACGTATTTACCTTTGCACCGAAAAGTGCTACCTCGTCAGCGGAATTTGTGTTCACAATTGTTACGTCAAGCGTACCGCCTGCCTTAGCTACATAGCTGTCAACCTCAACGCCGCTTGCATACTGCGATGCGCTGTTCATTTTAGGCGTGTACTTTGTTGTGATAAGTATGTCCTTGATCTCGGTCACGTCACCATATGCCAGCGTATCGGCGTTATCCGTTGTCAGCGGTGCATACGCAAAACGCTTTGTGCATACAGCAGACTTGCGATCTGTACCCTGTATTACTTTTGCCATAGTTATGTCCTTTCCTCATAGAGCGTAAACTCCATGACTAAAATTTTTCTGTTGGGATAAACATCAAACTGCGATAAATCGGTAGTGCCGGTAAATATACCGCCTACATTCTCTATCGCCGTCTGCGTTTTGTCATACAGCTCAATGTCTGCTTGTGGAGAGAAAACGCTCACAGACAACGCATACTGCCGTATATTTGCCCTGCCGGAGCTGTAGAACGTATCTCTGTACGATAAATTGTACACCGCATACTTCTCCGGCTCTTTGCCGTCCTCAAACTCAGGCATATAGCTGTAAAAATGCTCAAATACCGCCGAGAGTGCCGAATCAATCTTTTCTGTTATCATTGTCAGCCTCCTCTCGCCAGTATCAGCTTTATATGCAGGTCGCTGTCGGCCGCTCCGGTTGTTTCGACGTGATACCGCCTGCCGTCAATCTGTACGACAGACTGACCGCTGTATTCACGTCTCCACATATACACCGTAAGTTCCGACTTGTACCCTGCTGTTTCGGCGGCATATTTTGCCGTTACGCCAGGCTCGGAAACCTTTGCGTATACGGTCTTTACCGCCCTGTCTGTTTTGCCCTGCGAGCCGTTTTTCTGCTCGGAGGATATGAGCGTGATTTTTCTGTTAAATGTCATTCTCATTCACTCCGTTCAGCAGATTTATGCTGTGCAGGGCGAGTATCTGAGCGGTCACGGGGTTCTGTGACGCTCTGTCGGACGAGAAGTCACGGGAGGAATACATATCGTTTATAAGCACTAAGTAAGCCACCGTGATGTCTTCGTATTCGTCTATCTGAGTATCATCAAGCCCCGTATAGCCCTTGATATAGGATTTCGCCGCTCCGGCACAGATTTCAAGCATTCCGTCCTCGTCATCGCTGACACCGCAGAATGCTTTAATCTTTGCGCTTGTTACCTCGCTTAGCTTCACTTTTCTCCTCCTTGTCTACAGGCACTATGTACCCGCAGGAGAGCAGGTCGTTTAGCACAGGACCGGCGGGAAGCTCACGCTCCTCGCCCTTTGCCATGCTAACGGTGCCTGAAAAGTTGGTCGTTGCCTTTACTGTCATAGATTATTAGCCTCCTGCTTTCTTCATTTTAAGGGCGGCTATCTTCTGAGCATTCTCAACCTTTGCGTCAATCTCCACCCAGGCAATAACGCCGACAGCGTGCTGTGTTGCGTACTTTTCGTTGAGTATCTGGATAGACACGTCCTCGGAGGTCTTAACTGCAAGGCCGCTCATATCGCCGTAGTAGATAGCTGTCTTTTCGGAAGCAATAGCCGATACGCTGTCTGTTGTGTATACGGGCTTGCCGAAAAGCGTATAGCCCCACTTTGCCGTTGCATCGGGATTAAGGATATATCTGCCCTCGTTGTCCTTGAGCTTTCTTATAGCGGTTCTTGTAGCCTTGTTCATGATCCAGCAGGCGTTATCCTGATATACGTCGGGGATTGTTTCCTGCAGATCGATAAGCTCATCTGCCGTGATAGCTGTCGCCGATGCGGTCGTTACCACCTGTGTAACACCTGCGGCGAGACCGTCTATCTTGCTTGCTGTGCCGTTGATAAGCTGGTTTTCGATCCACTTTGCCGCCGCAATCGAAACCTCGTTTATAACGTATGAAACGATGTCAAACTGCGAGTTGTTGATAAGGCTTCTTGAAACCTTAGAGAGTGCGCCTGCAAGATAGCCCTTGAGCTCAATGCTGAGGAACTTACCCGATGTGCTTGCAAGGTCCGTAAACTCTGTGGCATACGCCATTGAGATAGCCTGCGTTTCTTCGTCATAATAGGGAATCGAGAGAGTGCCGCCGAGCGTGTATCTCGTTGCCATCTGATAGATAGGGCAGATGTCGATAACCTTACGGATTATCTTGTTGGCGATAGTCGCAGGGATAACTGCGCCGTTATCGCCCTTTGTCAGATTGACATCTTCTCTTGTTTCGACTATCTGACCTGTACGCAGATAGTTTTCGAAAGCTCTTGTCTCTGCCTGCTTCTTGTCGGTTGCTGTGCCGTCTGACTTTGCAGAGTTCAGATTAAGAGCGTTCTGCTCCTCGATTGAGCGGATTGTCTTGTTCAGTGCCTCGACTTCCGACTTCTTAGCGTCATAGTCTGTCTGCTCCTCTGTTGTCATCGCTCTTGTTTCTGTTGTAGCCTTATCGCAGAGTGACTTCATATCGGCGATAAGAGCATTTCTCTTTTCGATGAGTGCTTTTAAATTCATACTGATTCCTTTCCGTCGGAGTAATTCGACATAAGCTGTAAAATTTCTATTTCCTTGCTGTAATCGGGAATAAACTCCCGGATTTCACCTGTTACCTCGACCGTATCGTTTCCGGCACTGCGCTGTTCCGTCACGGTCGTTTCCTCGCCTCTTGTTTCTATTGACGTTGCGATGTATGCGGGGTTGCGGTTGAGGATTGACACTTCGTGCAGTGTCAGCCCCGTAATCATTCTACGCTGTACACCCTCGTCACACGGCTCAAGGTGTGCCTGTGCTCCCGAAAAGCCGAAACTCCACCCTGTCAGATGTCCTGCTCTCGCCTCTGCGATTACCTCTCTGTCGGTGATGTCGGCTTCTGCGTGCAGTCCTATGCTGTCTTCACGCAGTTCAAGCGTTCCGTCTGTAGTGTCAAGCACCTTGCTGTGGTTGAACCTCAACTCGACCTTTGGATGATCTTTAAGGCTTTTCGCAAATGTACCGCTTACGATACGCTCAACAAACGGTGTTGTCATACCGGGTGCCATTGACGCAGGCAGCTGTTTACTGTCACGCTCGACAGCGTTTACATATCCGCTGATGTGCATAAGATCAGCGGAACGGATTTCAATTTTCATTTTTATCACTCCTTTCTGTGTTGTGGGTATAAAAAAAGCACCCAGTAAGGTGCTTAGTTCCGATAATTGATTAGTTGTCACTCAATAACAACCTTGTTTTCTACCTTCTTGTATGCGTCAAGATACCACTCTTTTTTATCGCCGTTATATGTAAGCTCATAATACATACCGTCGGGAAGAGTGCTTGAAAGCAAGTATTTCCAGTTCTGAAGAGTTTTACACTTCCACACTGTATAAACATCAAAATCAGGTTTTGCGACTGATTTGTCTAAATGTTCTTCTATGTAGCTTTTTACAATTTTAATTGCTTTTTCGTCCATGATTATCCGTCCTTTCTGTTTTGCGCATAAAATACCATTCGAGACGCTTCATTCCGATGTATTATTAGTCAACAGGCTCGTAAGTTTTTTCAAAAATATCGGGCTTGCAGGGGTACTGTTCGCCGTTTACTCCCGTTATGATGTAATCACCCGCATAGGCTTTCATATCACCCTCAAGCGTGTGTATTATCATTTCCTTGTCTGTGTCTGATATGCTTCGATAACAACAGGCTTCTTGCGGTATTTCCTTGTAGTCATAATAACCACCTCTTACAATTCAATGCACTCGATAGCCGCTCTTACCTCAAGACTGGCGATATATTCGCTCATGCTTTAACCTGAAAAGCATAAGCGGCTTTCGGACAAGTGGGTGTAAAATCAAGTTCGCCCTTATCCCACTTTTCAAGCATTGTCTGCAACTTTTTGAAACGAATTACAAGCTGATAATATTCGGCCTTAAACCGCTCCTTGTAGTCAGCACTTGCCATAAGTGCAACCGTGTCTTTAAGTTCCATTGTAGTGCTTCCTTTCTGATTTTTGATATAAAAATACCGCCCTCGTGGAGCGGTAAAATTATTAAGTTTGGTTGTGCAATCGATTGCACACGGGTATAAGGAAACCGCCCTTAAAGAGCGGTCGTCATATTTAATTTACAGTCAGCTGACTGCCGATTAGCATTTGCGCCGCCTGCGAAATAAGCGGCAGTGTGATAGCTCCTGCATTTTTCAGCATCGTCTTTACCTTTCTCCACACCTCAGGCTCACGGATATTGTCAAGATACTCATGCCCGCTGTATGTGATACTGCTTACAGTGCCGTCTATAAAATGTCCTGCCGCAAATTGAAGAACGGCATTTATATATCCGGCTTCTTTCAGCTTCTCTATCGTATACAAAATTTCATTATCTTCATACTTCGGGAGCTGTTCAAATATCGTTTCAACAGTCACCGGATTTATATTAAGCTCCTCGTCAATCGTCTTGCTTTTCTCAACAGTAAGCAGTACACTGCGGACGCAATCATAATTCAATTTCATTCTTCGTCCTCGTCATCTTCCCATTCAGAAGCGCAGGGAGGTAAGCCCGGGGGAACAATACTGTCAAAGTAAGACAGCAGCTCTTCGACAGTTGCGTCTTTGTGGCTTTTAACATACTCCAGCATTAAAGGCTCTACCTTATACTGCTCAGGTGCATTAAAAAGAAACAAATAATCAGCCTCATCTGTACTTGGAATATTGAACTTTGCTTTAACGTATTTCTGAAACTCGGTATACTCTTCAATCGCTTTAGCCATAAACACACCTATATTTTAACCTTTCCGTGAATAGTTAAGCTTCCATATTCATCACGAGTAGCACGGTATACATAATTACCGTGCCTGATGTTACCTGTTATAACATGATTGCCCTCTGTCATAGGATACTTCGTATTAAACTCTCCACACAGCTTTGCATAAGTCTTTGGCTTTACCTGTATACCGCTGTGATTTCTCTGCGGTGACGGTGCGTATTTTGTTTTAGCCTGTGCTTTATAAACCGTATTCACTGTGCCGTCATCGCTTACCGTAACGGATTTGATCGAACCGCCGTCCTTCCTTGCAAACAGTCCTTTTTCATCGTGCTTATCGTTGTATCTCTTTTCTGCTATTATATCACCCTCATCGCCGCTTTGCAAGCCCGCATCATCAATTTTAGCGTGGCTGTCGGTATTCGGCGTGTATATCTGCTTTGTCTTAAGGTCGTAAAGCACATCGTTAAGTCCGAGCTTGATAAAGTCAAGTCCGAGCGGCGCAAGGTTTTCCTTGAAACGTATTTCGTCCGGCTGTAAGAAGTTCGCCGCAAGACCTATCTGATACGCCTGATAGCGTGTCAGAATATCCGCTTTCAGAAGCTCGGAAGTGTCTATGACAAAATACTTGCTGTGCTTTTCTTTCTCAAGCAGCAGCGCCCTGTTAAGCGCCATTTCAAACGCAGATACAACAGGCAGTACGGCTGTTCTTATGCTGTTGATATACGTTCTGTCATCGGCTCTGCCCGACAGCACATCGGGAGATAAGCCAAACAGCATTGCTATCTGCTCTGCATTTGTCACCTTGTTCTGATTTAACTGCATCTCAACGGCGGTGTGTTCATAAACATCCGTTGTTGCGCCGTTATAGCATCCATATCGGAATGAATAATATAGACGAGCGTATCGGCTATAACTGCAGGCAATCTGACCGTTTGCAAAAACGCAATTTAAAATCACCTGTTTTATTTCAATTTTTCCTTGACAAAACAGATTTATTATGATATAATAAATAACCGTCAGGAGTTTGCTAATATGGCTCAGTCGGCAGAGCACATCCTTGGTAAGGATGAGGTCCCCGGTTCGAATCCGGGTATTAGCTCCAGATAGAAAGCCCCATTGCATTTATTTGCGGTGGGGTGTTTTTATGTTCTAAAAATCGGCTCTTTGTCATCTTAGCCAATATTAGGGGTACTAAAAACAGAAAAATTGCGTCAGCGTGTTCGGAATAATAATACGCTGATAATTTTTGAAACAGCAAAACAATCAGTGAAAATTACATTAATTTTTATCCCGGAATTGTGCAAAATGGTGCGACATAAGTTAATATCGTGCAGTTTTGAATCGTGAATAGCTTACACCTTGCTACAGAATTATACTGTGGCAAGGTGCTTTTATATGGGTGCGACATTGTGGCGCAGTTTTCTTTTGCTGGGATTGCGGGACTACTCTGCTCTGCTCGGTGAAGATTATGAGAGGTGTAAATGCTGAGTAACTGCACTGCTCTTTATTTGATATTTAATAAGTGCGACACGGTGACGCAGTTGCACTGTTTATGGGATAGATGTGGTGGTAGAATACAATAAATCGAATAGTGCTTTTAAAAAGTATAGCAGCCGACCAAGTATAACGAAACTTGTCAAGAATTTCGGACAGATAAAAGAGTGAAAAACTGATTTGGGATCAAATAATTTATTCCTGAATGCAGTCTATCTGAATTATAGTACAGTTCAATATACTCGACTATCTTTCTTTTTGCTTCATCGAATGCGAGATGGCTGATATCAGCCATCTCGCATTCGAGCGTTTTCCAAAAGCTCTCTATCGGCTGATTGTCGCTTGGCGTTCCCGGTCTGGATATACTCTTCCTGAAACCGTTTTGTTCCACCAGTGTTTTGGTTTTCTTTGCTGTATACTGACAACCTCTGTCGCTGTGGTATACCGCACCGTCAGGTATGTCTGGGTTTAGCCCGATTGCCATCTTAAATGCGTTTTGTACTATTTCTTGACGTTGATGTTTGTCTATGTCCCAACCTACCAATCGTCTTGTCGCAACATCTATTATTCCGCATACATAGATGTTACCGCGAAGACATTTCAACTCTGTTATGTCGGAGCACCACAGATAGTTCGGCTCTGTGACAGTAAATTTGTTCTTTATCAGATTCTCTTCTATGTATTGTTTCTCTGTCGGCTTTACCTTTTTACGCTTTCTGTTTCTGCCGCTTTTGGCTGTCAGTCCATACTTTTTCATTATCCGGGATATTTTATATTCACTGACCTTTATTCATTTGTTCTGCAACGCCCTGCGTATCATGATCCTTCCGTAATTTCCGTGGTGTTTTTCAAAACAGTTAATTATTTGTTTTTCTTGTTCGGATATTTCACTTTCGTCCTCTGCTTTATGGCTGTAATATCCGCTTCTCGACACCTGCATTATTCGGCATACTGTGTCGGTGTCGTATTCTGACAATTCCTTTTTTGCAAAATCTAACCGTTTTTGTTTCCTTTCGCAAAGTATGCCGCTGCTTTTTTTAGTATTCCTACCTGCTGCCGAAGTTCCTCGTTTTCTCTTTCCAGCTTCTTTATTTTCGCTGCTTCTGCTCGCAAATTGCCTTTTCCTACAAACGCTTCTTCTCCGTAAGTCCTGTAGTCATCTATCCATCGGTAAAGCATTATATGGTTTATTCCCATTCGTTCCGCCACTGTCTTTACCTTTAGATTTTCTTTCAGTACCAGCTCACACGCTTGTACCTTGAACTCTTTTGTGTAATTTCTTTTCTTTTCCATGCGGTTTTTCCTCCTGAAAATATTATATCATATTTTCACTCTCCGCTCTGTCTTTTTTCATTATACAACTTTCCAATGGAAAAACGCTCATTCTTCAAGATACAAGAGAATGAAGAAAGCTATGTACGATAGCAACTTCACCAATGAATCATTCTCTGAAATATACGTTTTGCTTCACACATTTGCTCACCTGTTTATTCGCGAAATATCCAATGTATGCGGATATAGCACTGCGTCAATAAGAGAAAAGATATACAGTGAGATCAACGATAAGAATGAAGTTAAAATGTGCGGAATACTGATTTATGTGTCATCATCAGATAGCGACAGCAGTCTCGGCGGTCTTATAAGCGTAGCGGATAATGAAGATGTATTTGAAAAAATAATGGATAGTATGCTCGAACGCGCAAGTTGGTGCAGTGGTGATCCTTTATGTATTTTTTCAGCAAAGCAAGGTTACAAAAATCTGAATTACGCTGCTTGTCATGACTGCACTCTACTTCCAGAGACTTCTTGTGAACGGTTTAACTGTTTTCTTGATAGAGCTTCAATTGTCGGATTGCCTGATAATCCGGACTTAGGATTTTTCAAGCAATAATTGCTTATCGATAATTTATATTTCCATAGTATTTATTATGGCTGGTCTAGTTGTGCTTGTTGGAGTTTTCGAAATTTGCTTTAACAAATGATATAATATTATTTACGCAATATTGTATTTAAGCACAATTAATATAGTTAAAGATGATTTCTGACAAACAATCTATTCACCCGACAGCAAATATCCTCCGACAGAGCTGTGGCTTTACAGATAACACCTAAAAGGCTATTTTCCGGCATACGTCTAAAGACGTTAATACGGTCTGACACCTGCAAAAGCTTATTGCTTGCTACCAATAAATAGGTTATTAAACTATTATTATCATTCATTGTCTTTTCTTCTTAGTGGTAATTTGTTGCAGTAACCAAACCGCTTTTCAAATTTACCACGTTGGAGTTTTTTATTCAACACACTTACGCTCTTTTGAACCCCGGCACAGCCGGGAGCATTATACAAAAAAACGTGCTGTGACTGAATGTTGCACTTGCCACAGCACTGTTTAATTTACTTGATTATAAGCCAAAAACAGCTATATAGTCCCTGACTACTTTTTTATTTTCCCCAGTATAATGCAGTTGTAAAATTCCCGTCACTACACTTTTAACGTTCAATATGCGGCACGGATGTTTTAGGCGGCACCGGATTGCCGCATATTCTCGCATCAATGCTGATACCGACAATAGAACTTTTTGCGTGCTTGTTTCTTTCGGAAAGCTTCACAAGCTCGGCTATTCTGGCTGTGTAATCAAGCCTCTTCGATTCCATCAATGGCATAATCGTTTCACTGATATATGAATCAAGATAGCCGAGAGAACCAAGCTCGCTGAATACTTCCAGCCTGAACGGGTCGTATTCATCGACAGCTTCAACAAAATAAACCTCCTCGCCGATCAGTGAGTTTTCTATTACTTCCGCTCTGTTGTTCATACTTGTTTCTCTCAGATAAGCTATCTGAGGTAAACCTGTTATATTTTTCTTGATCTCTTTATAGTTACCGTTAATTTCAACAATGCCGCACGACAACATTACCTGCTGTTCCTGCTCGGATGTCCGGAATTTAGCATAATTCAGCCATTTATCAATATTCTCTATTTCTGTTTCATATGCCATACAGCATAAATCCGGCTTACTGTATCCTTCAATGAACGAAGCCTTTCTTACTCTTTCGCCTAAATAAAAATAGCATTCCGTAAAAGGATCGATATTCAGATCGGTCAGATCCGCTATAACTATTCCGTCTTTTCCTAAAACCTTGGAAATGATTCTGACAATATCTTCAATATCATCAAAACTCGACTCATCTATTACATAACTGTCTGCGTCTATTTCGGAAAGATCCTCTAATCCGTATTCGCTCAGATCCTGTTTCTTAAACCGTTTCCATACATCATACGATGCTACTCTTATATGTAATCTTGTATTAACCTGTGACATTTTAATTTCTCCTGTATATCTGATACTTAACTCATTAGGAGCCTATCAGCTTTTTCCATTCTTCTGTGGTAAGTATTTCAATACCGGAACCTTTTTCTTTAAGTTCCCTCGCCTTTCTGAGTTTTACGGTTTTGTGATCATAATCGGCATTATAGATAAGATAATCTGTGTTAAGTACCGTGCTTTTTCTTACAGTTCCGCCGTTTTCAAAAATGAAGCTGTCAAATTCCGATTCCTCTTGCAAGTCTAGTCCGGTATGAACAAATACTTTGTCTTTTATCCATGCGTATTTGCGTCTGTTATCCTCATTCTTTTTCAGAAATTCCTCTTTGGTTTCAAAAACAAGCTGTCTGATTTTTCTTTTACCGTCACATTTTTTATATTCAAACGCTTTGTTATTACCGGGCGTTAAGACTTTATCTAAATTACTGCAACCGTCAAAAGCATCTTTGGCAATTGATTTTAACGTAGGATACAGTGTTACTGATTTTAAGGAATAACAATCAGAAAATGCCGCAGAATCAATTCTTTCGATGTAATGCGGTATTTTAAGCGTTTGAAGTGAGGTTTCGGAAAATGCGCCTTTTTCAATAACTCTTACAGATTCGGGAAATTCTATGTTATTCAGATTTTCATGATTACAGAACGCATATTTACCGATCACGCTTGTACCGTCAAGTATAAGTGCTTTACCCAGCCCGAAGTATGAATTCATAACGAGCTTATAAGTACCGTCATCAAGTACCTGATAAACCGAATCCTCATCGATAAACAAATAAGGATTATTTTCATCTATCCGGTAACGTATCGGATTTATCATTACCGATCGATGTGCAGCAGCATCGTAATAACTGTAATCATCCGATCTTTTTTCCGAATCTGTCAGTATTCGTCTGAGGCTTTCAGGTACAACAATTTCAAGATGTGAATCACAATTTACATAACTATCTGATATTGCTTTTTCATTGAATTTTTCCATGCTTTTTGATAATACAAGTTTTGTGCATTTGCCAAAAGAAACAGAATCCGCGTGCAAACCTACAACGTCATCGGGGATAACATATTCTCTACTATCCGTCTTGTTAAAACTCATCAGATATCTTTTTCCGTTTAAATAACGATATTTTCCTATATCATCCGAACAAAGATACTTATTGCCGCATTCAGTGAATATTCTTTTAACAGAATCACTGCGGTAGATTTTATCGTCTTCGAACTCATCAGGTGTAAACATCAGATCTATTTTTCTGTCGTAAATAGCTTCACTGCAGATTTTCTCCACACCGTACGGAATGCGAACATAAGGCAGACGAGTTTTATTATTTTTATCAACGATAAATCCGGTTACCGTTTTTCCGTCATCCGACAATTCTACACCGCAATTGAAATTTTTAATGAGAGCGGTTGTGATTTTATTGCTTTCCCCGACATTTTTGAGTAAATCAATGTAATAACGATAGCTTTTACGCATTTTTTCTTTTTCTACGCCATTACAAAGCAACGAAAATTTTGTAGTCTGCTTTTGGAAAGAATCATTTATCTTCTGGCGGATTACTTTTTCTCCGTCAAGCCATATCTTCTGCGTCTGAAACGCTGAGGTTTCTTCATCTTTGAAAAATCTTGATATGTATTTGGTTTGTTCCGGCGGAAACGGAGCATTGTCATAGGAATATGTGTTGACGTCGATTACAAGACCGGCTTTTTCTCTGTCTCTTAAAGGGATAATAACAATATCACCGGGCTTTACTTCAAAATCTGTGATATACAGGTATGGAGATTTATAACCCGAGGGTAAAACATTGCAATATACATAAGTTTTTGATCCTGCCATAATTTATCCCTTTCTGAGCTGATTGCTCTTTCCGTCGGAATTCTCGAAAACATAGTTAAGTTCATCCCAGTCGGATTTATTTCTGAATTTGTAAGTAATGCCGTCTATTATTAAATCCTCATAAGGCGTATGCTGTAAAACCCAAGCAGATTTATCTTTTATATCACAGTAGCCGGTTTCATATTTATCTGTAAACATCGGATATCCGCTTTCCGAATAACAAACAGATATTTTACCGCTGTTTTCATCGTATGAAAAAGCAGCGACTTTGATGTTGGGAAACTTCTTTATTACTTTATTCACATCATCGGAATAAACGAAAATCTCACTTATACCGTCTTCTGACACGATAATATCATTATATCCGTAAGTGTAATTATTCTTATTGATAAGATATCCGGTCACGCTTACAATCTCATCCGATAAGCCTTTGCAGCACGCCCAGATTATATTTTCTGCCGTTACCTCAGACTTTGCTGCCGGCGTGAAGTCGGTCACTGATAATTTACTTATCAAAGTTTCAGTCCTAACTGCCGAATCGGCTCGGATTATATTTTTTAAAAATTCATCAGACTGTGTATGTGGCGAAAAATAGATTTCAGTCACCTGTCTCTTTATCTTAATATTGCACGGAATTTCGTCTTCACTGCAAGTAATTATTTCTTTGACTTTACCGATCAGATTTTTATTGCGCATACCAAACGGCACAAATACATAATCGTTTTCTTTCAGACTATTTTTACGAACGGAGGAATAGTAGACTTCTGCATTTGTGCCTGCAATACAAATTTTATAAAGTGATATATCCTGCTTCGCTTTTTTCATAGGCTTTTTCGGACTCAGTATACCCTGCTCCGTCAGATATTTTCCCAACGGCATCCCAAAATACTGCATTGAATTGTTGGCAAGTGTTTTATGTACCGCCGCAAATTCCTCATCCGCTTCAATCAACTGTGTGATGCTTGTGAATCCGCTACCGTCAGGATACTTTTCCATAAGATTCAGTATAACTATATCCGGATCGATTGTTGTGTGTCTTCCGCCTTTGTGGATTACTACTGTATAGCCGTATGCTTCAAGAAAAGAAGTGCCGTCAGGGTATCCTAAAGCCCGGTACAATTCTGTAACCGTTTCGCCCCATTTTTTATGATCTTTGTATAATCCCGATATTTTCTTATCCGGATAAGCCTGATTCAGCTTCGGAAAGAGAATATCCAGCCTTTTCTTGATACTCGCAGGTTCATTGCCTTTCGGGATAATAGCCATAATTTTCACCTCATACTTAAAATAACAGATTTCAAAATGTAATACTATTGTTATAATAGCACATCATTTAGTAAATTTCAACAATTTTCTTTAATAATCATAAAAATACTGTATCAAATTTGCAAAAATCAACGGAAAGTGCTATAATTAACAATAAGTTTTATTAAAGATTATAAATCTTAGCTTAATGTCATTTTAGCATTTATATAAGGACAGAATCTGTCCATGTTGAAATGGTAAAATTAAATAGCAAAATAAAAAACGAAAAACGGAGGAACCTGATATGAACGAAAATCAGTTACTTAAAACAATGGAGAGCACCGGTATTACAACCTGGTCTTTTGACGAGATCAATCTTGCTCTTGACAATCTGCTTGAAAAGTACAAAGGCAAGGTATACACCGAGGAGTCATACAAAAGCGCCAAAAGCGACAAGCAAGAACTCAATGCAATAAATAAACGTATCGAAGAAAAACGAAAAGAATACAAGAAAATCTGCCTTGCTCCGTATAATGCAATCGAAGACGAAATCAAAGCATTAACCAAAAAAATAAAGGAGCAGATCAGCGAGATCGACGAATATACCAAAGCTGTAGAAGAGAAAGAAAAAACTGATAAAAAATTAAAAATCAAGGAATATTATGATGCTAAATCCGTGATACTGGGAGAATACGCAGAAAGATTGTTTGAGAAGCTGTTAAACATAAAATGGCTCAACAAGACATTCAGCGAAAAAAAACTGGAAGATTGAGATTCAGGACGCAATAAACAAGGCAGAAAGCGACATCAAAGCAATAAAGGCGCTCGGTTCAGCTTTTGAAAAAGTGCTGACAGATAAATACTGTGAAACAGTTTCACTTGATACCGTTATGGAATATCGTGACGAGCTTGAAAGAGCCTGCGAAGCCCGCAATGACGTTTCTGCCGCAGCACCGGTTTCTGTTGCTGCAACAGCAACGGACAACACCGAGAGCGGCTCAGCCGATTACACTATGCTTAAGGTGTATGCAAGCGGCGACGCACTTTTCAGACTTCAGGACTATATGACAATGATGGGAATAAAGTTTGAAATCTGTTGACAATAACCTGACGGAGAAATAATAATGTTTGATTTCGGAATCGCAAATGAAAGACAAAAAGAGGTTGTTACCTGCACGGAAGGTCCGCTTCTGATAATAGCAGGTCCGGGTACCGGAAAGACTTTTACACTGGTAAAGAGAATCGCATATCTTGTTTTTGAAAAAGGTGTCAAGCCATCCGAAATAATGGCGATAACATTTACCGAAAAAGCCGCACATCAGCTTGTAACACGCATATCCGATGAATTTCTGAGATACAGCGGTTGTGAAAACATCAATATAGATGAAATGTATATCGGCACTTTTCATTCGGTGTGCCTCAGACTTATGAAGGAATATTCCGAGCTGCTTCCCTTCGACGCAGACAAAAGAATTATCGATTCATTTGAGCAACAATATCTGGTTTATAACAACCTTGAACGTTTCCGCTCTGTCAAAGGATATTGCAGATCCGAATTCAGCAGTATGAGCAAATGGGAACAAGCCAAAACCATCTGTAAGTATACAAGCGCTATGTCAGAAGAGCTTCTGAGCAGAGACAAACTGCTCGATGACAAAGACGCTGACGTTCTTGTTATTGCAAAGGTATGGAACGAATATGACAAGCTGCTCTCAGAAAATAATGCAACCGACTTCTCGACAATCCAGACCGATACTTGGAAGATGATGCAAAATAGCAATATTTCCGCATCGTTGAGAGAAAAAATCAGATATGTTATGGTCGACGAATACCAGGACACAAATTACATACAGGAGCAACTGATACTGTCTGTCGGCACAAAGCACAGGAATATCTGCGTGGTCGGAGATGACGATCAGGGATTGTACCGCTTCAGAGGGGCGACTATACGGAATATTTTTGAGTTTCCCGAACATTTCGGAAAAGACGAATGCAGAATGATAAAGCTTGAAGAAAACTACCGTTCGGAAAAAGGGATAATCGATTTATACAACGACTGGATGACAAATCCCGAATACAGGCTGAATTTCGACTGGGGTAAATACCGTTATCCAAAACAGATATACACAAGTAAGCGTGAAGATAAGCCATCGGTATATACCTGTAACGGCAGCTTTGACAATCCTGCAAGAGCAAAACTTGCAGATATGATAAAAAAGATGAAGGAAAACAAGACTATCACCGATTACAACCAGGTAGTTTTCTTGTTTTCCAGCGTTAAAAATAATGAAGCAAAAAAGACGGCGGAATTTCTTGAGAAAAGCGGAATACCCGTATACTCGCCAAGATCCAAGCTGTACTTTGAAAGAACGGAAGTAAAGCAGATCATCGGATGCCTTATATATTGCTTCAAATCATTCACAATGTTGCTGAAGCAACAGAAAAGCGACGGCAAACTCAGCGAAATATCACGTTATTACATTGAGGATTGTATGCCTCTTTCAAGCGGACTACTGAAAGAAAACAAGGAGCTTTTCAGATACATCTCCGGAATAGCAAGCGATATAGCAGGTTGTAAAGACAAAACCGAATATACGTTGCTGAATATTTTCTACAGAATAATTGCCTTTGAGCCGTTCAGAAGCTATATTGAAAATCCGGACGGCAATACAGCAAGGCAAGCAAGAAACCTGGCAGAAATGTCGAATATTATATCAAAGTTCTGCTATATTCACGATATGCATCTTATCGGTGCCGATAACAGAGATACTATGTCCGAAGAGTTTTTCGGAAGTTATTTAAGACTGCTTAAAGATGAAGGCGTCGGTGAGTATGAAGATGAAGCAGACTATGCTCCCGAAGGATGCGTATCCTTTATGACGATACACCAGGCGAAAGGACTTGAATTCCCTGTTGTTATAGTCGGATCATTACCGTTTAAAATAACAAGCAAAACAAAGGATCCGTTTTTCTATAGCGTAGAAAGCCGTTTTTTAAGAAAACCGTTTGAAACTCCCGATATGATACCGTATTTTGATACTTGGCGAAAGTATTATGTCGCTTTTTCGAGAGCAAAAAACCTGCTTGTGCTTGCAGAAAAAGATGAAGGAAAAATGAAACCTTACACAGGAGCGATAACCAAAAATGTTCCCGATATTTCGGAATATGCCGACAACAGGGTTTTCGACAAGGTCAGAAAAGAACATATCAGAAAAACGTACTCGTTCACATCGCATATAAGCGTATATGACGAATGTCCGAGAAGATACCTGTATTTCAAAGAATACAAATTCGCACCGTGTGAAATACTTCACACATCCGTGGGAACGCTTATTCACGCAACCCTTGAGGATCTCAACAGGTTTGCGATAGCAGGCAGATATGATGAAATAACCGAAGAACTCATCAAGAAATGGTTTGCTCTGAACTATGCAAAAATGCAGGAAAGCACAGGACTGATGCTTTCGGAAGAACGCAGGAAATCCGCTCTCAGTCAGGTACTGAATTATTTTGATAAACGTAAGGAGCATATCCGCAAGGTATGGAAGGCAGAAGAAAAGGTAGAGCTTGTACTGCCGGAATATATATTGCAGGGTGTTATCGATCTTATCGAAGATGATGACGGAAAAATCGAGATAGTGGATTACAAAACCGGCAGAAAGCCAGATTCGCCCGAAAAATCCGCTCAGGTTGAGCATTACAGAAAACAGCTTGAGATTTATGCGTATCTGATAAGCGAACGCTACAAGAAAAATGTCAGCCGTATGCATCTGTATTACACGAATGAGGCGGAAGAAAATCCGCTTGTAACGTTTGAATACAGTAAAAACTGTGTTGACAAGGAAATCGAAGACGTATCGCAGACGGTAAGGAAAATAGAAGGCAAGCGCTTTGATGCAAAAGCCGAAAACGATTATTCCTGCCGTTACTGTGATATGAAATATATGTGTAAGAAGGTAAAAAATTATGATTAAATGTCTTAACTGCGGTAAGGATACCGCAAATGGAATGCTTTGCAACGAATGTATGACAAACGCCGATATAGAAAAGCTCTGTATCGAATTACACGCTTTCAACCCTGATGTGACAAACGAGGAGCATCCATACTGGAACGATCTTGCAAACAAGCTTGAAAATCCTAAAAACTTCAAAGATTCGGCACTTTCTCTTTGCTCCCTGCTCCCTGCAGAAAAACGTGATTATCTGAACATTATACTGCTCACTTCCGCTGCAGCTCCTTTTGCAATATTAGCCAAAAGCAGAGATTTCTTTCTTGAAAAAGCAGATAAAATCTTAGCGGCAGGCTATCTCACAGATATGCAGAAAAGCAGACTGCAGGGTCTTAAGCTGAACTTGCTTTATTCAACGCACAGATATTATGAAGCTGAAAAAATTGCGGATATTCTGTCTAGCGAAAAGGATCTCCCGTGGGAAGCGGCATATGCTCTTGCCGAATTCTATGCACGCACGTTAAAATTTGATGATGCACAGGATATAATCGATCGTTATCAGGATACCGACGAGCTTTCGGAAAAATGCTTTGAAAAGCTGGACAGTAATAATAGCTGCTATCAGAAGTGCTATGAAGAAAAAGGCCGTGGCTACTTACCCCGTGAAAGCGAAAATATAAAGCTGTACATAGAATTTATGGAATCTATGGGATATGAGATTCAGTCTGTACCGCAAAGAGAATCCCTTCAGGATAACAGACCGCCGAAAATCAAAAAGGAGGACTATCCGAAAACCGATTTTGTCGATGTGCCGAAAAGCGATACATTCGTAGTTTACGACCTTGAAACGACCGGTTTAAATTCAGAATTCCACGCAGTTATACAAATCGGTGCTGTAAAAGTAGTTGACGGAGTTGTCGATGAATCGCAGACTTTCGAAGAACTTGTGAATCCGAAATACAGCAGGGTTTCGGTCAGCGACAGCATAACGAAAATAACAGGAATAACCGATGAAGAAGCCAAAAACGCAAGGCAAGTCTGGGAGGTCATACCCGAATTTATGAAGTTTATAGGAGATGATACTCTCGCCGGCTTCAACAATGCAGCATTCGACAGCAAATTTCTTGAAAGAGCCGGAAGACACAGTAACATTATAATTGCCAACAAACAATTCGACATAATGAAATACGCTAAAAGAATCAAGAAAAAATGCAATCTTGAGATAAAGGGCGACGAGCTTAACAATTATGCGGAATACTTCGGGATAAAGAACGAAAAGGCTCATACCGCTTTATCTGACGCTATCACGACCGCAAAGGTCTATATAAAGCTCAGACAGCTTGATGAAGGTAAGTCATCATCCGAAAACGACGGACTTGATCTTGAATGGTAAAATAAGCGAAGGTATTAATATGGAGAAGAAAACCGAGAGGATATTGCAGCTTTACCGGATGCTTTATGAAGGTAAAGCTATAACCAAATCCGATCTTGCGGCACGGTTTGATGTAAACGAAAAAACCATACAGCGTGATATAGAAGATATAAGGGCGTTTCTCGATAATAAAAGCGGCGGTAAAGAAACACTGCTTTATGACAGGAGCAGCAACCGTTACCGTATCGTACTTAACGACGATTCTCATCTTACAAACAGTGAAATACTTACGGTGTGCAAGATTCTTCTTGAAAGCAGATCTATGGTAAAGGATGAAATGTATCCGATAATTGACAAGCTGCTTGAATGCTGCGTTCCCTCGGTAAATAAGAAGAAGGTTTCGGAACTTATCGCAAACGAGAAATTTCTGTATAACGAACCGCACCACGGCAAGAAATTCATAGACGCAATGTGGGATATATGCAGTGCGGTATATGAACACAGGCTGATGAAAATATGCTATAAGAAGCTGAAAAACCCCGACAATGTAATGAGGCTTATTCAGCCCGTTGGAGTAATGTTTTCCGAGTATTATTTCTATCTTTGCGCTTATATATCGGTCAGCGAGGAAATGCCTGATGTGCCGAAACGTCCGTTCCCGACCATATACAGGATAGACCGCATCGAAAAATATGAGATACTTGACGAGCATTTTCATGTTGCGTACAGTGACAGATTTCAGGAGGGCGAATTCCGCAAACGTATACAGTTCATGTTCGGCGGAGAGCTGAGAACGGTAAAATTCCTGTACAAAGGCATCAGCATTGAAGCCGTACTTGACAGATTTCCAACTGCCGAGATAATAAAGCATGACGAAAACGGTTGGCTTATAAAAGCGGAAATTTACGGTAACGGCGTTGATATATGGCTGAGAGGTCAAGGCGATATTATAGAAGTAATTGACGACGGCAAAAAGAATAAGGTGTGATTATGTACAGTAACGAATGTATCGATATATCGGAAATTGATACAGGCAGGCTCGAAAACGATCTGTATGACTATTACGGAACAGGTGCTTTTGCAGTTTCCCCTGCTATGTTCGATAAAGCCGAACGAGTACGAAGAATGTCCGATGAGGAGCTTGTGAGAACGGCTGTCAGGGAAGGGTTTGATATAAGGAAATATACAAGGAGGAGCTGATATGCCGGGACGAAAGATCCAGCCTGTAAAAAACGGATTTGATAAGAAAGTAACATCAAAACACAATTTGAACGTTATGATAAAGCGGTTAAAAACGGCTTTTATTTTGAGGCTATGCTTATTGTTTATGCTATTATTGAGGACAGACTCAGGGCGTGGCTTTTCTATCTCGGATGTCTTAATACCCGACAGTCAATAAAATTTGATAATAAGAAGAGCAAAAATGAACTGAAATTTATGTTTGACGAATGTGAAGATAATAAATTCAGATTTCCGCCTATCAATCAGATATCGGGCAAAAGGAAAATAATCGAAGCTACACTCACATGGGCGGAAAACGGATATCACAACGCTGATAAGAGCAAATATCTCTGTGCAATCAGAAAAGTATACACAGATAAGCTTGATATAAAGGAAGTAAGAGTAAAATTTATCAATATGAACGAATGGTGTTCATATCGCAATGTGGTAATACATGCCCTTATGAATAAAAACACCGAAAGCCTTTACTCCGGGCTTGCAGACAGGGTTAGTGAAGGTATGGACATCGCACGGGATTTTGATAATCTTGTAAAAAAGATTAAACGTAGCGGAGTTATCAGAAAATCTTTGAATCTGAAATGAATATTATAGTGATATGGGGGAAATATGGAATTTCAAATCAGCAACGGCGTACTGAAGAAATACACCGAAGAGAAAGGTGTGACCGAGATAGTTATACCTGACGGCGTACAAAGAATCGGTGAGCGGGCATTTTCGGGCTGCGACAATATTACAAACGTGACCATTCCCGATTCGGTCACAAGTATCGGCGGGTCGGCTTTTGCCGGCTGTAGCAACCTTGAAAATATAACTATTCCGAATTCTGTTACAAAAATCTGCGTATGTACATTTGAATGGTGCGACAAGCTTACAAGCGTAACTATTCCCCGTTCGGTCACAAGTATCAGCGACGGTGCATTCAGTAACTGTACCTGCCTTAAAAACGTAACTATTCCGGATTCGGTGACAAGTATCGGCAATTATGCTTTTGGAGGTTGTCGTAGTCTTAATAGCCTGACTATACCGGATTCGGTCACAAGTATCGGCAAAGGTGCGTTTCAAGAATGCATCAATCTTGCAAGCGTAACTATTCCCGTTTCGATTACAAGTATCAGTGACAATGCTTTTTTTGAATGCAACAGCCTTACAGCCGTAAGCATTCCGGATTCCGTTACAAGCATAGGAGCCGGTGCATTCTGCAAATGCGGCAGCCTTAAAAATATAGCCATTCCCGATTCGGTTACAAGTATCGGCGAAGCCGCTTTTTCCGACTGCAACAGTCTTGAAAGCATAGCTATTCCCGATTCCGTGACAAATATCAGTAATCATACATTTGTAAGTTGCAGTAATCTTACAAGTATAACCATTCCTGGTTCAGTGACCGATATCGGTAACTGTGCATTTTATGAGTGTACTAACCTTACAAGTATAACGATCCCCGATTCGGTTACAAGCATAGGTAGCTCAGCATTTTATGGATGTAAAAAACTTAAAGACGTGACCATTCCCGAATCTGTTACCGATATCGGCGAATATGCGTTTAATGGGACAAGGTGGCTTTCGGAATATCCTGATGATTTTGTTGTGCTGAAAAACGGAATTCTCATTGCGTACAAAGGAAAAGAAAGTATAATATCAATCCCCGATTCAGTCACAAGTATCTGCAACAGAGCATTTGCAAAATGCAACAGTCTTACAAGTGTGACTATCCCCGATTCGGTTACAAGCATAGGTAACTCAGCATTTGAAAGTTGTAGCAATCTTACAAGCGTAACTATACCGGATTCGGTTACAAGTATCAGCTATGGTGCATTTCAGGGATGCAACAATCTTACAAGTGTTACAATTCCAAATTCGGTCACAAGTATCTGTAACCGTGCATTTCTGGATTGCGGAAACCTCACAAGCATAGTCATTCCCGATTCGGTCATAAGTATCGGCGACAGTGCATTTGAAGGCTGTAATTTTTCTTCTTTTACTATCCCTAAGACTGTAAGAAAAGTCGGGAGAGGCAGTTTTTGCCGGTGCAAAGAGATAACGGTTTATGATTCTATTGATTCCGATGCAAAGCCGTGTAAAAGTCATTCAGATAAATATGGCGGCTCTCCCAACTCATTGTTAGGATCTGTTGTCAACTATAAAACTCATGATAACTGGCTCGATTATGAGGTGACTGTGCGCTCTGCACAAACTGATGAGATAAAGTACAAAGTGTGGATGGGTGCCGACCGTACTCAAGGCGAATACTGCTACACACTGGCATCATCCTGGGGAAGAAACGCTACCTTCAATTTCAATGCTGTTGATGAATTTTTTCCGAAAATCAAGGGAATGCATCACAAGATCAGAGTTGCCCTGAACAGACTGCGTTATCCTATAGATTTAACGGACGAGCAGAAAGAAATGTACCGTTCTTATATTGTACGCTCTGCAAAAAATGCGGTAAAGCTCTGCATTGATACGGACGATATGGAACTGCTGCGTATATTAGAAACAATCGGTGTTATCAAAAAGAGTAATATTAATGAATTACTTGAATATGCCACAGAGAAAAAGGCTGTTTCGTTTACCGCATATTTGCTTGAGTACAAGGAAAGTCATTTCAAAAAAGGAAAGAATGTGTTGGACAGTCTGAAGCTGTGATTTCTGTCCGTTTTTGTGTACTGATTTTGTGATATAATTACGGTATGACAAAAGCAGAAAAGATAGCTCATTACAGCAGAGCTATCAGAAAATCTTTGAATCTGAAATGAAAATTATAGTGATATAGGGAAAATATAGGATTCCAAATCAGCAACGGCGTATTGAAGAAATATACAAAAGTGAAAAGCGAAACCGAGATAGTTATACCTGACGGCGTACAAAGAATCGATGATTGGGCATTTTCAACAGCTTTCTTTTTAGCTTCATCAGCAGCCTTGACAAGAAAAGTATGTTATCAATGTCCAAAATGTTATAAACCAATTAGTTCTGAAAATCTTGATCAAAGAGTTTTTTTGTGTCCGAAATGCAATGTTGAAATGGATTATATAGAAACATTTGATTTCGATACCGAAACTCACAAAGTGATAAAGCGTTGGAGAGAAGAGGATAGGATAAATTATATCCCCCCAACCAAACCTGTTGTTACCTGCCCCTACTGTAACTCTACAAATACAAAGAAAATTTCATTAACCGCTAAAGCAGTAAATACAGCTTTGTTTGGTATATTAGGCACTAAGAGACATAAGCAGTGGCACTGTAATAAGTGCGGTAGTGAGTGGTAAAATAAGCATAAAAATAAGACACCTATTTTTAGGTGTCTTTGTTGTTTAAATAAGATCCTTTATTTTGACAATTCGTTATATAACTGATTCCAGAAACATTCTTCGTGTTCATTCACTAAGCATATCTGCAAAATACTTACACATCTGAGGATTCCTTATCAGCACAGGACCGATAAGATGAGTGCCGTAAAAATTACCGTAATGCACGCCCTCTTTGTTGTCATCCTTGCCGTTCCCGCTTCCCTGCTTTACATCAAACAGCGGTGAATCAACTCCGGTTGTAAGGCTTGCCTTATTCACAAAGCCTATTACATCTCCGCCACACAGCGAAGTAGCGCAAAGACTGTCGGTAACAATCCTCTCTTTTCCTTCAATCGTTTCGTAAGGAAAGAATGAAAGTCCCTCATGCTTTACACCGTCACAGTCGGTAACACTCTGTCCGAACATCTCAAACGAATTGCCTGTTGCAAGAATGACCGTACCGTTATCAAGTGCCGCTTTGATGTTATCCTTATAGCCTTGCAGATATTCCAGTGCTACCTTCTGATTTCTCTCGGTAGCAGAACCGATAAACACGAGATCCGCACCCGAAATATCTATCTCATCATCTATCGACTGATATTCAACTTCAACGTTCTGCCCTTTATTTTCAAGCATTCTTTTTAAAGCACATACATTGCCGTAATCGCCGTAAAGGTTGCACAGATCCGCAAATAAATGAATTATCCTCATATGTCCTCCTCTGCGTGCGTAAGCTCTACCTTTGACAAGAACTTCTCCTTATCAGAAAAGCAAGTGACAGTATACAGCTTGCCTAGCGGTTTAGCCGCAATTTCATCAAGTGCCGCAGGAATATCCTCGTTCACGGTCACCTTACTCATATCAATATCCGTATACGAAAGCCTTGTTTCAAGATCCTTTGCGTGTCTGCCGAGCAGATAAAGGTGCTGTATACAATCAGCCTTAAGCACACCATAGTCAATATCCCACAGCCAGCTTGTTTCACCCGTTGAATAACGACGGCTTACCGAATCTATTATTATGATTACCGAGCAGGGCTGATTTTTTCTTATGATATAATCATATACACGGTCGCTTGCAACGGAGTTTTCGTGCTTTGCGATAAGGAATGTACCTTTGTTCATACCAAGTTTGAACTGCAAAATACGTCCGCTCTTAAGGAAATAGTGTGACAGTTCGTCTGCTATGACATCACCGTCAATTCCGACAATAGAGCAAGCCGCAAAGCAGGCAAGAATGTTATATACGTTATAAACGCTCTTGAACAGCAGTTTTATCTTATATTTGCCGTTTATCGTAACAATACCGCTGTCATAATCGACATTCGTTACAGTGTACTGCGTATCGTGTTTTTTATGTCCGCAGTTGTCGCAGTGATAGCTTCCGATATGTGCATAGTGATAGTAGTCATAGCTCATTCTGTGCTTGCATTCGGGGCAGAACGCACCGTCATTATATACGCCTGTAGCGTGGTCGGTGCTGAAATCCTGCTTATCCATACCGAACCATATCACATTATCTCTGTCCTTGCCGTATCTCGAAACAAGCGGATCATCAGCATTGAGGATAAGCTGTGATTCGGGTCTGATGCTCTCCTTTACCGATTCATAGACCCATTCGGGATGACCGTTTCTTGTAAGCTGGTCACGGTAGAGATTTGTAATTATATAGTGCGTAGGTGCAAAGAATTTGAACGAATATTTAGCGTATCTTTCGTCCGACTCAAGTAAAAGCACATCGCCCTTTACCTTACCTCCGAATGTGCAGTTGGATAATATTATCGCTGTAACTCCCGCTATCTGATTTGAGCCTTCCTTATTCCAAATAACCTTTTTTCCAGATTTACGCATTACCTGTGCGATCATCTCAACGGTCGATGTTTTGCCGTTGCTTCCCGTAACCGCAATGACCTGTTCGGGCAGCTTCACTCTCGACAGTACATCGGGGCAGATTTTAAGTGCTATATCGCCCGGCAGACTGCTGCCTCTTCCGATAAGTTTAAGTAAACACTTCGACACTTTACAAGCAAGTATCGCTAAGAACATTCTCATACTTTATTACTCCTTATGTAGTATGTACTTATTATAGCACAAACAGAGAAGTAATTAAAGCGATTTTATAAAATTTTAGTCTGCCTGTTAAAAATGTTAATATTGTCATACAATTTCCGAGAATAAAACAAGACAAAAAGATAACAGAGGTGCTAAAATAAAGGCAATGGTGTAAAGCACCGGAAACGTTTTGTATTTTACAGAAAGGAAATATTTTATCATGAGCGAAAACAGACTTATAGGCGATTATCCCGTAATAGGCATACGTCCCACGATTGACGGCAGAAGAGGTGTTCTCAAGGTAAGAGAATCTCTTGAAGAGCAGACTATGAACATGGCAAAATCAGCCGCAAAACTGTTCGAGGAAAATATCAGATATTCAAACGGCGAACCCGTAAAGGTCGTTATCGCCGACACTACTATAGGCAGAGTTGCCGAGGCGGCAGCCTGTGCGGATAAGTTCAAGAAGTGCGGCGTTGACATAACGCTCACAGTTACTCCCTGCTGGTGCTACGGCGCAGAAACAATGGATATGGATCCTATGACGATAAAGGGCGTATGGGGCTTCAACGGCACAGAGCGTCCCGGCGCCGTATACCTTGCGTCTGTACTTGCGACACACGCACAGAAGGGTTTACCCGCATTCGGCATCTACGGTCACGATGTATGCGAGGCAGACGACACATCTATCCCTGAGGACGTAAAGGAAAAGCTCCTGCGTTTCGGCAGAGCGGCTGTTGCCTGCGCTACAATGAGAGGTAAGTCATACTTACAGATAGGCTCTATCACAATGGGTATCGGCGGTTCTATCATCGACCCTGCATTTATTGAAGAATATCTCGGTATGCGTGTTGAGTCTGTCGATGAGGTAGAAATAATCCGCCGAATGACGCAGGGCATTTATGATGAAGCCGAATATCAGAAGGCTCTTAAATGGACCCGTGAAAAGTGCAAGGAAGGCTTTGACAAGAACCCCGAGCAGTTCCGCCGCACAGACGAGCAGAAAGAACAGGACTGGGAATTTGTCGTTAAGATGATGTGCATTATAAAGGATCTGATGAACGGCAACAAAAATCTCCCCGCAGGCTGTGAGGAAGAGGCTGTAGGTCATAACGCTATCGCCGCAGGCTTCCAGGGTCAGCGTCAGTGGACAGACTTCTACCCCAACTGCGACTTCCCCGAGGCTATGCTGAATACATCGTTTGACTGGAACGGTGCAAGAGAGCCTTACATTCTCGCTACCGAAAACGATGTTCTCAACGGTCTTGGAATGCTGTTTATGAAGCTGCTCACAAACCGTGCTCAGATATTTGCCGATGTGCGTACATACTGGAGTCCCGAAGCCGTAAAGAAAGCCACAGGCTATGAGCTTGAGGGCGTTGCAAAGCAGAGCGGCGGATTTATCCACCTTATAAACTCAGGTGCCGCCTGCCTTGATGCCTGCGGTAAGGCTACAGATGAAAACGGCAACGGTGTTATGAAGCCGTGGTATGACGTTACTGACAAGGATATTGACAATATTCTTGACGCTACTACATGGAACTATGCCGATCTCGGCTATTTCAGAGGCGGCGGATATTCTTCAAGATTTGTAACAGAAGCTGAAATGCCCTGCACAATGATAAGGCTTAACCTTGTAAAAGGTCTTGGTCCCGTATTGCAGATAGCTGAAGGCTGGACGGTTCATCTTCCCGATGAAGTTACAGACAAGCTGTGGAAGCGTACAGACTACACATGGCCTTGCACATGGTTCGCTCCGAGGACAACAGGCGAGGGCGCATTCAAGACAGCCTACGATGTAATGAACAACTGGGGTGCAAACCACGGCGCTATAAGCTACGGTCACATAGGCGCAGACCTTATCACACTCTGCTCTATGCTGAGAATACCCGTTGCAATGCACAACGTACCCGAAAAGGATATATTCCGTCCTGCCGCTTGGAACGCATTCGGTATGGATAAGGAAGGTCAGGACTTCAGAGCTTGCAACGCCTATGGTCCTATGTACCGCAACATAAGATAAGGCGGCAGTATGAAAAACGTACTAGCCATTGACTTCGGTGCGTCAAGCGGAAGAGCCGTTATCGGCTCTTTTGACGGCACTGTAATAAAACTCACAGAGATCCACCGCTTTTCAAACGATCCTGTGATACTCGGAAGGACAATGTACTGGGATTTTCTCCGCCTGTTCCACGAGATAAAGCAGTCACTTATAAAATCAAAGGAATACGGCGAGATAGACAGCATTGCGATAGATACATGGGGCGTTGACTTCGGCCTGATCGACAAATCGGGAAGACTGCTCGAAAACCCTGTGCATTACCGTGACAGCAGAACAGCAGGCACTTCTGACTACAGCAAGCGTTTTATTGACCATAACAGGCTGTACGAAAAGACAGGCATTCAGATAATGGAAATAAACACGGCATTCCAGCTTTTAAGCATAATAAGGAATCGCTCCGAACTGCTTGACAGAGCCGACAAGATGCTTATGATGCCCGATCTGTTCGCATATTATCTCGGTGCAAAGCCCGTTGCGGAAATGTCGATAGCGTCAACCACACAGCTTTTTGACGCAAATACGAAAACGTGGTCGGAAGAATGCTGTGAACGTCTTAAAATAAAGCATTCGCTTCTGCCCGAAATAGTAGCCGGCGGAACGGTAGTCGGCACACTGTCCGATGAAATCTGCAAGGAGCTTGATATAAAGCCCGCAAAGATAATCGCCGCCTGCGGTCACGATACGCAAAGTGCGATGGTCGCAGTACCCGCAGTCGAAAAGGACTTTGCTTTCCTGTCGTGCGGAACGTGGTCGCTTCTCGGCACAGAGCTTGACGCTCCCGTAATAAATGAAAAATCCGCAAAGCTCAACGTTTCAAACGAAACCGGCTACGGTGCAAAGACATCATTCTTAAAAAACATAATCGGTCTGTGGCTCATTCAGGAGAGCCGCCGTCAGTGGATTAGAGAGGGCAGGCAGTACAGCTTTGCCGAACTTGAAAATATGGCGAGAAAAGCCGAGCCGTTCAGGTGCTTTATAGATGTTGACGCTCCCGAATTTACCCCTGCCGGAAACATTCCGGAAAGAATAAAGGAATACTGCAAAAAAACAGGACAGTATGTTCCCGAAAATGACGGCGAGGTTATGCGCTGTATCTATGAGAGCCTTGCGATGAAGTACCGCACAGCCGTGAACGAACTTGAGGACTGCACAAGCAAGAAGTTTTCAAAGCTCTATATGGTCGGCGGCGGAACAAAGGATAAATTCCTGTCGGAGCTTACCGCCGATTCGCTCGGCATAGAGGTTTCAAGCGGACCTGTTGAGGCGACCTCCTACGGCAATATAGCAATTCAGCTTATAGCTGACGGGGAGATAAGGGATATAGAAACGGCAAGAAAAATTATAGCCGCTTCGGAAAAGCTCTGTACATTCGCTCCCGAAAATACAGCCGAATGGAACAAATACTATAAAATCTATCTTGAGAAGGTGAAATAATGCTTAAAAATATTCCTGCGATATTATCGCCCAAACTGCTCAAGACCCTTTGTGAAATGGGTCACAGCGACAGAATAATAATAGCAGACGGCAACTTCCCTGCCGAGAGTATGGGTAAAAACTGCAAGGTTATCCGTGCAGACGGTCACGGCGTACCCGAACTGCTTGATGCGATACTGACGCTGTTCCCTCTTGACACTTACGTTGAAAAGCCTGTAAATCTTATGCAGGTAATGCCGGGCGACACAGCAAAAACTCCTATATGGGACGAATACAAAGCAATCGTTGCAAAGCACGACGAAAGAGGAAACAACGCTATCGGTCAGATAGAACGTTTTGAATTCTATGAACAGGCAAAGACCGCCTATGCAATAATCGCAACAGGCGAAAAAGCCGTATACGCAAACATAATGCTCCAGAAGGGCGTTGTTTAAGCATACAGACGCAAATCGAAAGGATATAAATATGTACGAAGAAATTAAAGAACAAATGGTAGACATCTGCCACAAGCTCTGGCAGAAGGGCTGGGTTGCCGCAAATGACGGCAACGTAACCGTAAAGGTTGGCGAGGGTAAATATCTTGCAACACAAACAGGTGTCAGCAAGGCGTTCATCACTCCCGAAAAGATAGGTCTTATTGATGATGACTTCAACATACTTGAAGCTGCTGAGGGCTTCCGTCCCTCGTCAGAGGTAAAGATGCACCTGAGATGCTACAAGGAGCGTCCCGACGTAGGCGCAGTAGTTCACGCCCATCCTCCCGTTTCAACCGGCTTTGCCTGCGCTCATCTTCCTATGGATGATTACTGCATGATAGAAACTGTAATCGGAGTAGGCTCAATACCGCTCACTCCCTACGGCACACCCTCAACCTACGAGGTACCCGAAGCGATCGCACCTTACTTAAAGGATCACGATTGTATGCTCCTTGAAAACCACGGTGCTCTGACAGTAGGCGCCGACCTTATCACAGCATACTACAGAATGGAAACAATGGAGCTTCAGGCTCACATTTCTCTTGTTGCACGTCTGCTCGGCGGTGTAAAGGATATTACCCCCGACAATATCGACAGACTTATCGGTATGAGAGAGCAATACGGCGTTACAGGCAAGCATCCGGGTTACAAGAAATACCTTTAATGTAACTTTTACATATATTTCCCGTGACAAATGTAAAACTTTTGTGAAAAGTGTTGCATTTTCTGACCAAAGGTAGTATAATGAATACAGCAAACGGAAATATATATATTCCGTGCTTTAAATTCAAAGAACAGGATGGTAAAGACCAATGGCTAATCGTTTTATACTTAACGAAACTTCATATTTCGGCGCAGGCGCAAGAGAAAACCTCGTTCCTGAGCTTACAGGCAGAGGACTTAAAAAGGTAATGTTCGTTACCGATAAGGTACTGCTTGAATGCGGAGTAGCTACAAAGGTTACGGCAGAGCTTGACAAGGCAGGAATCGCCTATGAAATATACAGTGACGTTAAGGCAAACCCCACAGTTGCAAACGTTCAGACAGGCGTTGCAAAATTCAAGGAGATGGGCGCTGACTCACTCGTAGCGGTAGGCGGCGGCTCAGTTATGGATACAGCTAAAGCTGTAGGCATCATTATAGCTAACCCAGACTTTGCGGATGTTGTATCTCTTGAGGGCGTTGCAGACACAAAGAACAAGAGCGTTCCGCTGATTGCACTTCCCACAACATCAGGTACGGCGGCAGAGGTTACTATTAACTACGTTATCACAGACGAAGCAAACAAGAAGAAGATGGTTTGCGTAGATCCCAAGGATATTCCCGTAGTAGCTATCGTAGACAGCGATCTTATGATGGGTATGCCTAAGGGTCTGTGCGCATCTACAGGTATGGACGCACTGACACATGCTATCGAAGGATATATCACAAAGGGTGCGTGGGAGCTGTCCGATATGGTTGAGCTTCGTGCTATCGAGCTTATCGCAGGCTCACTGTACGACAGCGTTCAGGGCGACCCCAAGGCAAGAGAAACTATGGCGCTCGCTCAGTACATAGCAGGTATGGGCTTCTCGAACGTAGGTCTTGGTATCGTTCACTCAATGGCTCACCCTCTCGGTGCATTCTACGATACACCCCACGGTGTTGCAAACGCACTCCTGCTCCCCTACGTTATGGAATATAACGCAGAAAGCCCCGCAAAGCCCAAGTACAAGGCTATAGCAAAGGCTATGGGCGTACAGGGTACAGAGAATATGACAGATGAAGAAGGCGTAAAGGCTGCAGTTGAAGCTGTACGCAAGCTGTCACTGTCGATAAACATTCCTCAGAAGCTCCACGAGATCAATGTCAAGGAAGAAGACCTCAAGGATCTGTCCGTAGCCGCATTCAACGATGTATGCACAGGCGGCAATCCCAGAGAAACCAACTCCGACGAGATACTCGAAATCTACAAGAAGGCATTCTGATAAAACGTTTTTTGAGCAATAACATCAGACCCCTCCGTGAAAACGGAGGGGCATTTGCTATGTATCCGGTTTTTTATGCTTTAAGCTCAAATCCTGCATCTACCGCTTTCTGCTTGACAGCGGTCTTATCAGTGAGCTCTTTCAGATATATTATAACGGTTTTAACGCCTACGGTTACAAGCGCCTCACAGCGTTCCTTCTCATAATATGCCGCACGAAGCCGCTCAGCCGCCTGCTCATCGTTTATGTTCAGCACCTTAAAGTCTATCCTGTACGGATATTTTCCGTTCAGCGCCTGCTCATAAGCCGTATCGTCCTTTGATATAGTCTTAACCACAAAATAATTTTGTCAAGGCTGTATTAAGGATTAGCAATCAGGCGAGGCTTTCCGACACAAAAAGCCCTGAGCGTTTGCTCAGGGCTTTGATTATGTTTGTATAATTACTTAACCATTGAAGCAACTTCAGCTGCGAAGTCGTCTTCCTTCTTCTGAATTCCTTCGCCCTTTTCAAAACGAACAAATTCAACAACCTTGATGTTCTTGCCAACAGATGCGATGAACTTAGCAACTGTAAGGTTAGGATCCTTAACATAAGGCTGATCGAGTAAGCAGATTTCTTCTGCAAACTTTCTCATTCTGCCGTCAACGATCTTCTCAAGAACGTTCTGGGGCTTAGGCTTAGCAGACTGCTCATTTTCGTTCTGAACGAGCTTAAGCTGTACTTCCTTCTCAGCTTCGATAACAGAAGCGGGAACATCAGCCTGTGAAACGAACTGAGGAGCACTTGCTGTAATCTGCAGAAGAAGATCCTTAGCGCAAGCCTTTACTGCTTCGTCGTTTACATCGTCAGCTTCGATCTTGATCATAGAACCGATAATCGAACCACCGCCGTTGTGAGTGTAAGCGAAGAGGTCGCCTGTCATTCTCTTGAAACGACGAATCTGGATGTTTTCACCGATTGTAGCAATTCTCTCTGTGAGGATATCGCCAATCTTCTCTGTCTGACCTGCGGGAACAACTTCCTTAAGAGCGTCAACGTCAGCAACATCGTTCTCGATGATTGTGTTAGCAACGAGCTCAACGAACTCGATAAATCTGTCTGTCTTAGCGGCGAAGTCTGTTTCAACGTTGATCTCAACTACAACGCCGACCTTCTTAGCCTCGTCAATCTTTGTATATACAAGACCCTCTGCAGCGATTCTGCCTGACTTCTTAGCAGCCTTTGCAAGACCCTTTTCACGAAGATTCTTGATAGCGGCATCTACATCGCCGTTTGTTTCTTCAAGCGCTCTCTTGCAGTCCATCATACCGCAGTTTGTGAGCTCTTTTAACTGCTTTACTGCCTGTGCTGAAATAGCCATTGTAATTCTCCTTTATATTTATATTCGATTTAGATTATTCTTCTGTAGCTTCTGCTTCAGCCTCTGCAACTTCTTCTGTTACATCAGCCTGACCCTGTCTTGCTTCGATGATAGCGTCAGCCATAGCGCCTGCAATAAGCTTAACTGCACGGATAGCGTCATCGTTACCGGGGATTACATAGTCGATCTCATCGGGATCGCAGTTTGTATCTACGATAGCTACTACGGGGATACCGAGCTTCTTTGCTTCTGATACTGCAATCTTTTCCTTGCGGGGATCTACAACGAACAGAGCGCTGGGGAGCTTCTTCATGTTCTTGATACCGCCGAGGAACTTTTCGAGCTTTTCGATCTCGAGGTTGAGCTTAACAACTTCCTTCTTGGGAAGAAGATCGAATGTACCGTCATTCTCCATTGTGTGAAGCTGTTCAAGTCTCTTGATTCTCTTCTCGATGGTCTTGAAGTTTGTCATCATACCGCCGAGCCATCTTGCGTTTACATAGTGAGCGTTTGCTCTGAGTGCTTCTTCCTTGATTGAATCAGCAGCCTGCTTCTTTGTGCCTACGAACAGAACTTCGCCGCCGTTGGCTGCAACCTCGTGAATGAAGTTGTAAGCTTCGTCAAGCTTCTTTACTGTCTTCTGGAGATCGATAATATAGATACCGTTTCTCTCTGTGAAAATGTAGGGTGCCATTTTGGGGTTCCATCTTCTTGTCTGGTGACCGAAGTGAACGCCTGCTTCTAAGAGCTGCTTCATTGATACTACTGCCATGGTAGTGTCCTCCTTGATTTTTGGTTTTTTCCTCCGCTATGCTGACACGTTCAAGCTCGTGAGCACCGCAGAACGCTATACATAACGTGTGGATTTGCTGTTCAACAGTCTTTTTTCATTCAACAGCCTTTTTATTATAACATAAAAATAAGTCGGTGTCAAGACCGACACGGCGGTACGCCGTCTTTTGCCTTTTGGCAAAAGTTTTTATGTTAAAATGTTCTCGGACAGGCGGTGTGCCGCCAACCGTGCTTTTGCACGGTAAAATCCGCTATCGGCGGATTTTTTGTCCGAGGTTATTATAACATAATAGGAGCTTCAAATCAATATTCGTATAGAAAATTTTTATTGTGCTATTTAAACAAATTTTTGATCAATCCGCCTTTTCGTTTTGGCTGATGCGGAAAATCGCATCCTACAAGTATCGTATCCTCTCCGATTATCTCAATATCAGACCAGTTGATGAATATATCTTCCTCCCTGCCGAAAAGACCGAAGCAACGGCTTTTGCCGTAAACAATGATACGGCAGATCTTTGCCGAGCAGGAGTCGATCTCAACATCATCGACAAAGCCTATACGACAGCCCGATTTTATACTGATCACTTCTTTACATCTTATATCGCTGAAATGGCACATCATAACGCATCACCGCCTTGTTTCCGATATGTTTTATGATATGCCGCAAAGTTTATTCATATACCTTTATGATATAGACAAATATAACGCCGACAGTGCGGCGTTACAGATTATTCACTTATTGCTTTTGCGGGTATATGCTTTTTGATAGCCTCAAAGCTTTCATCGCTGATAACGTGTTCGATACGGCAGGCGTCTTCAACTGCTGTCTTCTCGTCTACTCCGAGTGCCGTAAGCCATTTTGTAAGGAGCGTATGACGCTCATACATTTTATTTGCTATTTCACTGCCCTTTTCAGTAAGCTCAATGTAGCCTTTCGAGTCAACGGTAACATATCCGTTCATACGCAGGTTTTTCATAGCAACGCTGATACTGGGCTTTGAATAGTCAAAATAATTTACTATATCTATTGACCTTACGTTGCCAAGCTGATTTCTTAATATTAGTACGGATTCGAGGTAGTCCTCTGCCGATTCGTGTATCTGCATAACGAATTCCTTTCCTGCCTTTTACAAGCATTAACATATTTTTATAAGTATAACACGTTTTCTGGGGATTTTCAAGTATCAACGTTCAACTTTTACAGCAAATATTTCAACGTAAATTTACCGTAACGATGAGCTTATTTAAGACAATCCGATGAAAAACAGCTAAAATACACTTAAAACAGCCTGCACTTTAATAAATGACAACAATAGAGTAAAAATGCAAGTTTATTTTTGTGAATTTTCACCTTGACAAACTTGCAAAACCGTGTTAATATAAGCGAGTAAAGATAAATGTGTATGTTCAAAAGCATACAAATCAGTACAAGGAGAGATTTAAAATGAAGAATTTTAAAAGAGTTCTTGCAATGGCAACTGCCGCAACAATGGCAGTTACAGCATTTGCAGGTTGTTCATCAAACAATGCAACCAGCGGTGAAGTAGGCGGATCCACAAGCGTAGCCGATGGTGAAAAGACGATTGTTATCGGCGGCAGCGGTCCTCTTACAGGTGATGCTGCACAGTACGGCGTCGGCGTTAAGAACGCTATCCAGCTTGCAGTTGACGAAGTAAACGCTGCAGGCGGTGTAAACGGCAACAAGCTGAAGCTCGTATTTGAAGACGATGAGGCTGACTCGGGCGATAAGGCAGTTAATGCTTACAACACACTGAAGGATCAGGGTATGCAGATATTACTCGGCACAGTTACAACAGGTTCATGCCTTGCTGTAGTTGACAAGTCAAAGCAGGATAACATATTCCAGTTCACACCCTCTGCATCTGCACAGGACGTTATCGCTAACGACAACTGCTTCCAGATCTGCTTTACAGATCCTAACCAGGGTAAAGCATCTGCTGACTATATAGCAGACAACAAGGTTGCTACAAAGATCGGCGTTATCTACGACAGTTCAGACGCTTATTCTTCCGGTATCTACAACGCATTCAAGACAGAGGCCGCTGCAAAGGGTCTTGAGCTTGTTTCCGAACAGTCATTCACAAAGGACAGCAAGACAGACTTCTCTGCTCAGATAGCTGACTGCAAGAACAAGGGCGCAGAGCTTGTGTTCCTTCCCATCTACTATCAGCAGGCTTCTCTTATCCTTACACAGAGCAAGAACGCAGGCTTCGCACCCAAGTTCTTCGGTTGTGACGGTCTTGACGGTCTTACATCTATCAAGAACTTCGATACTTCACTTGCAGAAGGCGTTATGCTCTTAACACCTTTCGCAGCTGATTCAAAGGATCAGGCTACACAGGACTTCGTTAAGGCTTATAAGGCAGCTTACAACGATGAAACTCCTAACCAGTTCGCAGCAGACGCTTATGACGGCGTAAAGATTCTTGCCAAGCTCATCGAAAGCCAGAAAATCACAGGCGATATGAGCGCATCAGACATCTGCGAAAAGCTCAAGACAGGTATCACAGCAGCTGATTTCAGCTATGACGGTCTTACAGGTACAGGCATGAAGTGGAATGCCAACGGCGAAGTTTCAAAGTCACCTAAGGCTGTTGTTATCAAGGACGGCAACTACGCTGCTCTTGACAACTGATAACCGGTATACAATATAAATCATTTTAAGACCCGACAGGCTCCGGCCTGTCGGGTTTTGAATTTTATGCAAAAAAATGTTGCAAACGGTTATGCCGTGTGATATAATAAATAGTATTAGAACTTCACTAAGGAAGGATGTTATAAATGGGTTTTCTCAATAACCTCATAAACGGCATAAGCCTTGGCAGCATATATGCCGTAATCGCACTCGGCTATACGCTGGTATACGGCATAGCCAAAATGCTTAACTTTGCTCACGGCGATGTAATCATGGTCGGCGGATATGTAATTTTCTATTCGATGACCTCTTTCAGTATCAATCCGTACCTTTCCGTACTTATTGCGGTTATCGTATGTACCGTACTCGGTATCGTGATTGAAAAGGTTGCGTACAAGCCCTTAAGACAGGCGACCTCGCTGTCTGTACTTATCACTGCAATAGGCGTAAGCTATTTCCTTCAGAATTCAGCGTTGCTCCTGTTCGGTGAAAAGCCCGTTAACTTCACCTCGGTAGTAAATGTCCCGAGTATATCGCTCTTTGACGGACAGGTGGTCATCACAGGTGAAGCGATAGTCGCTATCGTCGTTTCGATACTTATCGTTATCGGCCTTTCGCTCTTCATAAACAAGACAAAAAGCGGCCGTGCGATGCTTGCGGTATCGGAAGATAAAGATGCGGCACAGCTTATGGGCATAAACATAAACAGAACCATCTCACTTACTTTTGCCATCGGTTCAGGACTTGCAGCGATTGCCGGCGCACTTCTCTGCTCGGCTTATCCGACGCTTCAGAACACAACAGGCGCAATGCCCGGTATCAAGGCTTTCGTTGCGGCGGTATTTGGCGGTATCGGTTCGGTACCCGGCGCTATGATCGGCGGTATCCTGATCGGTGTTATCGAAATACTCGGCAGAGCATACATTTCACCTCAGCTCTCCGACGCTATCGTTTTTGCAGTGCTTATTCTCGTTCTTATCATAAAGCCTACGGGAATACTTGGCAAGAAGGTAAGAGAAAAAGTATAATTACAGAAGGGATTGGTTTTTGTGAATAATAAAACAGCCTTGGCAAAAACGAAAATGCTGAAGCCACAGACAAAAAAGAGCTTCACGACATATATAATGGTTACGCTTGCCTTTGTTATCATGATGATTCTTTCATCGACAGGCAACGTTTCAAGTCAGATAGACGGACTTTTAGTTCCGCTTTGCGTATACTCGATACTCGCAGTATCGCTCAACCTCACGGTAGGTATACTCGGTGAGCTTAGCTTAGGACAGGCAGGTTTTATGTGTGTAGGTGCCTATGCCAGCGCACTGTTCTCGATAGCTACAAAAGAAACAATACTTGTCGAATGGGTGCGTTTTCCGCTCGCTATACTTGTCGGCGGTATCTTCGCCGCTATATTCGGCATACTGATAGGAATTCCCGTATTAAGACTCAACGGCGACTATCTTGCTATCGTAACGCTTGCATTCGGTGAAATAATCAAGAACGTATTTGCGGCGCTCTATGTCGGTATCGACAGCAAGGGTCTTCATATTGCGCTCAATCAGGCAGATATGAATCTTGAAGCAGACGGCACCGAAATAATAAGAGGAGCGCTCGGTGTAAAGGGCGTACCGAATGATTCTTCATTCGTTGTAGGCTTCATCCTGCTTCTGATAACGCTCATCATCTCTTATAACTACATCAACTCAAGAACCGGCAGAGCGGTAAAGGCTATCCGTGACAACTCAATAGCCGCAGAATCCGTAGGCCTTAACATAACGAAGTACAAGCTGATAACATTTGCACTCACTGCTTTCCTTGCAGGTATAGCAGGCGCTCTGTACTCACACAACTACGCTACATTACAGGCTTCAAAGTTCGACTACAACCTGTCTATACTGATTCTTGTATTCGTTGTTCTCGGCGGTATCGGTAATATCAGAGGCAGTGTTATTGCGGCTGTTGTACTTACTCTTATCCCCGAGCTTCTCAGAAGCATCAACAGCTACAGAATGCTCATCTACTCAATCGTTCTTATTGTTATGATGATACTCACATCAAACGAAAAGGCAAGAACATTTATCGTAACGAATTTCGGAAAGCTCAAAGGTATGGTGCTGAAGATTTTCAAACGTAAAGACACGGCTGAAAAGGAGGTCAAGTAATTATGGCACTTCTTGAAGTAAAGAATTTAGGAATATCATTCGGCGGTCTGAGAGCTGTTGACGAATTCAATATTTCAATCGAAAAGGGCGAGCTTTACGGACTTATCGGTCCTAACGGCGCAGGTAAGACTACCGTATTCAATATGCTGACAGGAGTATACAAGCCCTCTAAGGGTGTTATCACTCTTGACGGTGAAAACATAACAGGAAAATCTACAAGAGATATAAACCGTGCAGGTATCGCCCGTACATTCCAGAATATAAGACTGTTCAAGGAAATGAGCGTACTTGATAACGTTAAGGTCGGACTTCACAACCACTACAAGTACAGCACCGCAGAGGGTGTGTTCAGACTTCCCCGTTTCTTCTCGACCGAAAAGGAAATGGATAAGAAGGCAATGGAGCTGCTCCACGTTTTTGAGCTTGACGATAAAGCTGATTTCTTAGCGTCAAACCTGCCCTACGGCGACCAGAGAAAGCTCGAAATAGCAAGAGCGCTTGCCACAGAGCCTAAGCTGTTACTGCTTGACGAGCCTGCCGCAGGTATGAACCCTAACGAAACGGTAGAGCTTATGAATACGATTCGTTTTGTAAGAGATAACTTTGATATGACCGTTCTTCTTATCGAGCATGATATGACGCTTGTATCGGGTATATGCGAAAAGCTGTCTGTACTTAACTTCGGTCAGCTTTTATGTCAGGGTAACACTTCCGACGTTCTTAACAATCCGGAAGTTATCACGGCATATCTCGGAGAATAAGGGGGACTGCAAAATGGCAATGCTTGAGATCAAGGATCTTTATGTAAATTACGGAATGATAGCCGCCCTCAAGGGCATATCATTTGAAGTAAACGAGGGCGAGGTTATCGCACTTATCGGCGCAAACGGCGCAGGTAAGACCACCACGCTCCACACGATAACGGGACTTCTCCACGCTAAGAGCGGCTCTATTACATTCAACGGTGTTGAGCTTACCAAAACACCCGCTCACAAGATAGTTGAAATGGGCATAGCTCACGTTCCGGAGGGCAGACGTATATTCCAGAACCTCACTGTTCTTGATAACCTTAAGCTCGGCGCTTTCACACGCAAGGATAAGGAAAATATAAGCAAGGATATTGAGATGGTATATGAGCGTTTCCCCCGTCTTGCAGAAAGAAAAACTCAGATAGCAGGTACTCTTTCGGGCGGCGAACAGCAGATGCTTGCCATGGGCAGAGCGCTGATGTCGAAGCCGAAGATTATCGTAATGGACGAGCCTTCGATGGGTCTTTCACCTATCTTTGTAAGCAATATTTTCGATATAATCCAGACTATAAGAGAAACAGGAACCACTGTTCTGCTGGTTGAACAGAACGCTAAAAAAGCGCTTTCAATCGCTGACAGGGCTTATGTTCTTGAAACAGGTAAGATTTCGCTTTCAGGCAAGGCGTCCGATCTTATCAATGACGCTTCGGTAAAGAAGGCTTATCTCGGAGAATAAGGAGGAGCTTATGGGACGTATTATTACAATCGCAAGAGGAATGGGAAGCGGCGGCAAGACTATAGGAAAAATGCTTGCCAAGGAGCTTGACATTCCGTACTATGATAAAGAGATAATCAGAATGGCAAGTGATGAAAGCGGCATCAACGAGGAGCTTTTCGGCAGAGTTGACGAGAAGATAAAGAATACTATCTTCAACCGTGAGGAAATCTATGACGGTGAACTTTTAGAGCCTGACCATAAGGATTTCACCTCCGACCGTAATCTGTTCAATTATACTGCAAAGATAATAACCGATATTGCCGACAGCGGAAAATCTGCAGTGATAGTAGGCAGATGTGCGGACTTTGTGTTAAAGGGTCGCAAGGATGTTGTAAAGCTGTTCATCTATTCCGATACCGAAACCGCCATCAAGAATGTATACGACAGATACGGACTTGACGGCAAGGACGCTATGAGGCTTATCGAAAAGAAAGACAAGGAACGCAGCGAGTATTACCGTCATTATACCGGCCGTGACTGGACGGACGCAAGAAATTATAACCTCTGCCTTGATACAAGCAGTATGAGCTATGGTAAGTGCGTTGAGATAGTAAAGGCTTATATGGATGTGCTTGACAAGTAAGCATGGATAGTGTACTGCAACTTTTACAGACGGTTATAGTTATCTGCATTGTACTTTCAGCTTTGTTGTTTATTTCTCTCGGTATATTCTATAAAGGTAGAAAAAAACATATACGGGTGATATTCAAACGGATAACAAAGCACGGAGGACTTAATTCCAACCGTTCAAAATGGACATACAGCAACAATTATACTGTTGACTGCAAATATCCCGACAGTGAAAAGCTGCACACATTCAGATGTGAAAAAACTGTCTTTGATTTATTGAACGAAGGTAAAAGCTACTGTGTGAGAGTAAAACTCAGACAGATAATAAAAATCTATAAGAAGTAAAGCAAGGCTGTTGCGTTTTCGCAACAGCCTCATTATTTTTATCTTTTTCTTGCATATCCCCTTTCGCTGTGATACAATAATCATAGGACGAAAGGAAAAGGACTATGAGCAATATTACATACGAATATATAAGACGCAACAAGGACATAAGGACATATATAAGCAGTGCGGACGATGCACTGAGCAGTATCGGATATACCGAACATTCGCTCGCCCACGTTGAGCGTGCGGCAGACACGGCATATATGATACTAAGCACTCTCGGATACCCCGAAAGAGATTGTGAGCTTGCGCAGATAGCGGCGTATATGCACGATATAGGTAATGTTGTAAACCGCAACGACCACGCACACAGCGGTGCGATAATGGCATTTCGACTGCTCGACAAGCTCGGAATGCCTGCAAGTGAAATCGCACTTATAATCTCCGCTATCGGAAATCACGATGAAAGCACGGCAAGCCCTGTCAATGCGGTTGCGGCGGCGCTTATAATAGCGGACAAGTCCGATGTAAGACGTTCAAGAGTACGTCCTGCCGAGCAGGAAAAGCAAAGTCACGGTGAAGCGTTATCCGATATTCACGACAGAGTAAATTATGCCGTTGAAAAGTCTGAAGTATATTTTTCAAAAGACAAGAAAAATCTTATACTTGACCTTACTATCGACCTTTCGATAAGCTCGGTGATGGAATATTTCGAGATTTTTCTGACACGAATGGCTCTGTGCCGAAAAGCCGCAGAAGCGCTTGGTGTCAAATTCAGCGTAGTGATAAACAAAAACAGAATTCTTTAAGGAGTAGATATGGCATACGATAATTCAAATGTAAAACCGCCGATAATCGATCTGCTTTATCCGAGCGAGGAACAGCGCAGAGCCTGCCTCAAACGAAAGGCGCAGATAGAACAGCTGCCGACCGAATTTGAGAAAGATTTAATGTTAGCGCAACTGTCGGAACAGCTGACCCCGCACAATCAGTATAAGATGACAGCGATACTCGGTGAGCTGTGCGACGATATTTCGGTAGCTGAATACAGGCTTGACATAATAGACGATCTGCTTGCGGATTCCGCACTTACCGCCACTTTGCGTAAGGTCGTTGACAAGATGCTCGTAAACGACAGGACAAATATATATAAGCTGACAACACCCGACAGCTTTACTGTGCTTGACACTGCCCTTACAGCCTTTGAATCATATTGCGAATGTATGGAGATACTGCATAAGCTGTATGAAGAAAAATCATCGGGCATCAGATCCGCCGGTCTTAAAAAGCTGTTTGATTTCTTTGAAGGTCATTACAACAGCAAGCATTATAAGAAGCTGAAAGCCGAGTCGGAGGAACTGCGAAGTGCTATGACCGGCAAGATCCGCAGTGCGACTATCGGCATAAACTTTGATGAAAACCTTGTTCCGATCTCAATGGGTCTTGTCGGCTTTTCCGATAAGATGTACGAGGACAACGGAACTGTGATAGACAGAATTCTGAGCTTCGGCTCAAAAAGCAACGATCATAAAGTTATGCGTGACCTGCACGAGCGTTTTGACGATCCGCAATCGGCAAAGCGTGAGGAGATAGTGAACAATCTAGACAGGGCATTGTTTGCCGAGCTTGATAAGGTAACAAAGAAATACGTTAATTCGATTGACGATATACTTAATGAATACCGTGCGATAGGCTTTGAGGATATGTACGCCATAGAGTATCAGCTTGATTTTTACAGCGGTGCAGTCATGATGATTGAAAATGTACGCTCAAAGGGTCTTGAAATGTGCCGTCCGACGCTTCTCCCAAAAGATCAGAGAAAAGCGGATATAAAAGGTCTTTTCGACCCGATATATTTCAAGGAGGCTAACGTCTGGAATTTATCCAACAAGCCGCAAAAGCAGGTCGTAACAAACGATATAACATTTGACGAAAACGCAGGCTTCTATCTGCTTACAGGAGCGAACAACGGCGGTAAGACCACATTTGTCCGTGCAGTCGGAATATGTCAGGTAATGGCTCAGGCAGGACTATATGTTCCTGCAAGCAGCTGTGAAATATCGCTTGCAGACTGTGTATACACACATTTCCCCAAGGAAGAACAGGTAGGTATAGACGCCAGCCGTTTCACTACTGAGGTAAAGGAATTCAAGGCGATAAGCGACTGTATAACCAATCACAGCCTGCTTTTAATGAACGAATCGATACAAAGCACCACACCGCAGGAATGTACCGACATAGCCGCTCAGCTTATGCGTATTTTCTGCATTATCGGTGTAAGGGGCATATTTGCAACCCACCTAACCCCGCTTGCAAAGGCGGCGCTTGAGCTTAATTCCGACCCTAAGCTAAACACAAAAGCCGAAAGCATAACAGTAACCGTTGACGAAGCCACAGGCGAACGCAGATATAAAATAAAGAAAGGTCTGCCGGGAGCTAACAGCTACGCTTCAACGATATTTGAAAAATACGGGCTTGATATAAAAGCACTTGAAAAGAAAGCCGAAAAAATGAATCATTGACGCAAAAAGCGTGTGTGGCAAGCCACACACGCTTTTGTTATTATATAGGGAAAATTAAAGTGTAGAACCGAAGTCGCTTACCAGTATCTGACCGTTGATAGGCTTTGCCTCGTCAGAAGCCATAAACAGGATAATGCCTGCAACCTGCTCTGCCGTGCATGAGCCAACTCTTAAATCATTGTGCTTTGACATTGCTGTAATCATATCAACGTCAAGGTCATTTGAAGCGTTTGCTGTCATAGGTGTGAGAATATTTCCCGGGCAAACAGCATTGCAGCGGATATGTTTGTCAGCATAGCGCATTGCTGTGTGCTTTGTGATGCCGATAATAGCCGCCTTTGACGCAACATAAGCCGCACCGCCGCAGCCCATTACACCCGCAACTGACGCAACGTTTACGATAGATGCCCATTCCTTCATGTATTTCAGAGCGGCACGCATACAATACATAGTGCCCTTTTCATTTGTATTAACGATTCTGTCAAGATCATCGTCATTGAAACGGTCGATAGGCTTCAGTCCGCTTTCGAGAACGCCTGCGTTATTTACAAGAATATCAATCTTGCCGAACGCTTCTACAGCCTTATCCATAAGGTTTTCACAAGCCGCCTTGTCGGAAATGTCAGTAGGAACTGCAAGAACTGTGCCTCCCTCAGCCTTTATCTTGTCGGCAACCGCATTAAGAGGTTCGATACGACGAGCAGATATAACTACCGTTGCGCCCTCTTTTGCAAATGCAAGCGCTGTTGCCTCGCCGACACCGGAGTTTGCACCTGTGATTACAGCTACTTTTCCTTTTAAACGATCCATATTCTTATCCTCCTGAAATTTATGTATTTGCTTATTGCAGTAAGCAATTATACTACTATTTTAACAAAAAATCAAGAGTTTTGTTATAAATTTCAGAAAATTTGCACAGCAACATTTAAAATTGTTTCTATCCACAAATATTATTTCAGAAAAATAAGCGTCTGTCCGTCATTAGCAAGCACAGGCTGTATATAGTCTATTCTCGGCGATTTAAACTCCCTGCGCACCATCTGCTGAAGTACGTTTCCGTTATTGCAGCCGTGCGTCACACGAAGCTCCACACTGCCCTGCGGTGCATTTCTTATTGTCATGACCAGATTGTTTCGTGCCTCGTCCTTTGTCATTCCATGAAGATCTACTGTAATTATCCGCATATTTTTTCCTTTCAAAAAGGGCAATGATAGTTAAATCACTGCCCTTTCGTTTTAATTATTCGGCACTGCTGTTTTTAGCTTCTGCCATATCATTTTTCAGCTCATCAAGAATAGATTTATCCGACTTAAGACCGTCTACCGTATATTCACCGTTTGCCGCAGAAATGAGAGCGTCCTTTACAAGCGGGTATCTCCATTCAAGATTGCGCCTGTCAAACAGTCCGAACAGCTCGCCGCTTCCGGTGAATGCACCGTTATCCCACCATACACAAGGAACACCGATCGTATTCATCTTTGTAACGTAATATTTAGCCCACTCTGCACGATATTTGTCATTATCCTTGCTTCTGGCACCGAACTCTCCGATAATGACAGCCTGACCTTTGTCTGTAAACAGTGTTTTCAGAAGGTCTGCGAGATTATCAATGTCGGTTGTAAATCCGCCCTTGCAGGCGATCCACTTGTTTGCTTTCTTTGAATCGGCAAGAGCAAAATTATAAGGTATATAAGCATGAACCGAAACTATCAGCTTATCATCGTTTTCCGGGATTTTAAGCGCCTTAAGTGCAACCTCGCTTGACGATGCAGCATATCCGGGTATCATAAGATGACGGAGCTTGTTGTTGCCGCCAAGACTGCGGATAGTAGATACAAAGTCTGCGTCCAGCTTGTTTACAACTTCTCTTGTAGCGTCACTGCCGCCTGTCCATTCCTCGCCAGAGCCGATAACACGGGGTTCGTTAAGTCCCTCAAAGATAAGATGTTCGTCATAGTTTTCAAAATAGTTGCCTATCTGCGTCCATACTTTTTTAAGCCTGTCGCTTGCCGCCTCATAGTTATCCTCTGTGGGATAGTGCCATGTTTCGTGATGTATGTTGAGGATAACATACATATCGTTTTCCATTCCGTAGTCAACTACTTCCTTTACACGGGCTAGCCACTCATCGCTTATCTTATAATCGGGAGCGTCACCTGTGCTCCAGTCCCACGTTGTGGGAACACGCAAAACATTGAAGCCTGCTTTCTTGATCTCGTCGATCATTTCCTTTGTAGTATCGGGGTTGCCCCACGATTTTTCAATTGAGCCCGGATCCTGTCCCCTGTTGCTTTCGTTTCCTGCGTCAAGCGTGTTGCCAAGGCTCCAGCCTATCTTCATATCCTTTACAAGCTCAACCGAACTTATATCCTTGATTTCTCCCTGATGAGCCGTTGACGAGTCGTTGCTCGTATTGTCTGCGGATTGCGTTCCTGATGTATTGCTGTCGCTGCATCCGCTTATTACAAGTGAACCAAGCAGCATTGTACACGATAATACTCCTGCTGCCGCCTTTTTTAATGAAAACATAATAACACTCCTTATGATAACTTGTCAGTTGTATGGAACTGCTTTAAATTGCCTATCTTTTCGTTGCGCTCGCTGAGCACTTCTTCGACCTCAGACCATTCAAGTCCTCTGTCAGCGCAAAGCACCATAACGTGATATAAAAGATCGTTTATTTCGTTTTTAAGCTCGTCATTGTCTGCGTTCTTTGCGGCGATGATTGTTTCTGCGGCTTCCTCGCCTACCTTCTTGCATATCTTGTCTACGCCCTTGTCAAAAAGATAGCAGGTGTATGACTTTTCAGGTGCGTTTCCTGCGTCATACTGTGCCTTTCTTGCCTTTATCACTTCAAAAATTTCTTCATAAACTGTCATTTCATACCTCATCATTTTTGTATATTTCTTTAAAGAAGCAGGTGTAACTTCCTGTATGGCAGGCAGGACCTGCGGGTTTTACCCTCACAAGCAGTGTATCATCATCGCAGTCTGCGTGAATGTCGATTACCTTCTGCAAATTGCCCGATGTAGCGCCCTTGTTCCAGAGTTCCTGTCTTGAACGGCTCCAGAACCATGTATAGCCGGTTTCAAGCGTCAGCTTAAGGCTCTCCTTGTTCATATATGCGAGCATAAGCACTGCCCCCGTGTCAATATCGGTGACAATTGCAGGTATAAGCTCGGCTTTCTTGAAGTATTTATCAAGATCCATCTGATTTCTCCTTTGATAGTAATAATCTTATTATAATACCGATTGCGGTAAAAAGCAATAGTAAACAGAAAAAACGGGAGGTTATAAGCCTCCCGGAATAGTTTTTAATCTACACGGCGGACAGGTATATTGTTTTCTTCAAGATGTTCCTTTACCTGCGAAACCGTAAGTTCTTTATAGTGGAACAGCGATGCCGCCAGTGCCGCAGACGCTTTTGTCTTTTGGAACACCTCCGAGAAATGTTCAAGCGTGCCGCAGCCGCCGCTTGCGATAACAGGTATCTTTACCACATCGCATACGGCGTTCAGAAGTTCTATATCAAAGCCTGTTTTCATACCGTCTGTATCCATAGACGTGAGGAGTATTTCGCCTGCACCGAGTTCTTCGGCTTTCTTTGCCCACTCGATAGCGTCTATGTTCATATCTATCCTGCCGCCGTTTACAACTACCGTCCAGCTGTCGCCCTTTTTCTTAGCGTCAATTGCCACTACCACGCACTGACTGCCGAATATCTCGGCGGCATCGTGAATAAGCTGAGGGTTTCTTACAGCCGCAGAGTTTACAGATACCTTGTCCGCACCGCTTCTGAGCAGCTCTCTGAAATCGTCAACGCTTGAAATTCCTCCGCCGACCGTCAGCGGAACGAATACACGCTGTGCCGTGCGGCGTACCACGTCAACCATAGTGCCTCTGCCCTCGTGGGTCGCAGTTATGTCAAGGAAGCATATCTCATCTGCACCCTGCGCATTGTACTCCTCGGCACATTCAACAGGGTCGCCGACTTCCTTTATTCCTACAAAGTTGATTCCCTTTACCACCTTGCCGTCACGAACGTCAAGACAAGGTATAATTCTTTTTGCGAGCATATATGTTCCTTTCTTTTTCAGCTCTTTTTATTGCGGAAATACCCGAAACCAAGACAGCAAACGGGTAAAAAGTATGCACACCATACCAAAAGCAGAACCGTGCCTGTCAGCGTATCACCGTCACCGCCGTTAAACAGCGGAAACATCGGCACTAAAAAACATGATGGGAAAAATATTCCATGTATTTTCAGCATAAGCGAGAGTGTTTTACCGTGCTTTTCTGTTTTATTAACAAGAAAGCCGGCGAAGAATGTTGACAATGCCATAAAGCCGTATCCGAGCAGATCATAATTGAAGAAAAGGCTTCCCGTATGACCGTAATCGATGATTGATAATATCTTTTCATCAAGCCGGGGCGAAAGATTTACAGTTGTGCACTCGGCAAAGTAAACCAAAAATATCAGCGTAACATATATCGCCGCACATACAAGACTTACATTACCGCAAGCACGCTTTTCATTATCTTTGTTTGACCCTGAAACAGCGCACATAAAAAGCATAAATCCCAGTGCTATAAACATACTTGCAAAACACGATAAAAACAAAGTGTTTACAAATATCCCTACTATCATACTGACCGCAAAGCACAGCACCGAAACTGAGCATACCGCCGAGCCTATAATACCGACAACACGGTTAGTCATTTGTTGCTTCATAAAGCGCCTGCTTTAAATCAAGCGTTCCCTGATACAGCGACTTTCCGCATATCGTACCGTAAAGTCCGAGCTTTCTGCAGGTGATAATGTCATCTATTGTATGCACGCCGCCGCTTGCTATGATATTCGCACTGCAAGCTTTGTTTATTTCGTCAAGCTGAACGGCATTCACGCCGGAAAGCGTTCCGTCCTTTGAAATATCTGTAAAGATAATGTACTTTACACCCTCGTCCGACATACGCTTTGCAAGCTCGGTGAAGTAAACGTCCGAGGTTTCAAGCCATCCCTCAGTCGCAACATAACCGTTCTTAGCGTCAATTCCTACCGCTATCCTGTCGCCGTATTCCTTTACAGCGTCCTTTACAAGCTGAGGATTCTTGACAGCCGCAGAGCCGATTATAACTCTTGACACACCGCCCGAAAGGTACATTTCAACGGTATCAAGGTTTCTTATGCCTCCGCCGACCTCTACTTTAAGCCGTGTATTTTTCGCTACATCAAGGAATATCTCCTTGTTTGCGGTGCTTGCGTCCTTTGCTCCGTCAAGGTCAACCATATGTATCCACTGCGAGCCTGCCTGTTCAAAGCTCCTCGCTGTATCCATATAGCTTTCCGCTACCTTGTGTGCTGTGCCGTAATCGCCTTTTACAAGGCGCACACAGTTGCCGTCCTTTATATCAATTGCAGGTAGAATTATCATTCGCCTTCGTTTTCCTTTCCTTGCTCTGCGGGGTCGCAGACAACAGTTTTATCTGCGTACAGCTCAACCTTTCCGCACTTTGTGCAGACATAAGCCGTGACCGGACTTACAGCTACTCCGTAGCCCTCAAATTCGACCGACACCTGAGCCTGCAGCGGAAGTAATCCGCCCGAGAAAAATCCCTGCTTCAGCTTGCCTCCGCATGAACATATCAGCTTATCCATAAGTAGCTCCTTTCTCACTTGCCGCTTAAAGCGACGCAAAAGTTTTAAGTATTCCCAGTCCCGTCTTACCGCTCTTTTCCGGGTGGAACTGACAGCCGTATACATTGCCGCTCATAACAAGCGCAGGCACTTTCATACCGTAGTCGCAGTACGCCGCAACATTCCTGCTGTCGGTCACAGCCGCATAAGAGTGTACAAAATATACATAATCGCCGTCGTTTACGCTTTCGAGCAGCTTGCACGGCTCGTTCTTTTCAAGCGAGTTCCAGCCGATGTGCGGTATTACAAGGTCATTTGCAGGGTGCATAAGCTCCACCGTACCCGGTATAAGCCCAAGCCCCTCGGTTTCACCGAACTCATAGCTCTTATCAAACAGCATCTGCATTCCAAGGCAGATACCCATAAGCGCTTTTTTCTTTGCCTGCTCTTTTATCACTTCGGTAAGCCCTGCCTCGTCAAGCATCTTCATAGCATCGGGAAACGCTCCCACACCGGGCAGTATTAGCTTATCCGCCGAAATAATATCCTCGACCTTACTTGATATATTATTTTCCACACCGAGAAAATTCAGTGCGTTCTGCACACTGAACAGATTTCCTGCGCCATAGTCGATTATCGTTATCATTATAATGTTCCTTTCGTGGAAACTACAGAGCCGTCCGAATTTTTTCTTACGGCTGTTTTAAGTGCATAAGCCACCGCCTTGAACATCGACTCTATCTTGTGGTGATCGTTCCTGCCGTAAACATTTTTAACGTGAAGCGTAATTCCCGCATTGAAAGCAAACGCACGGAAAAATTCTTCCGTAAGGCAGTTATCGAACGTACCCGTTCTGTCATCGGTAAATTCTGCGTCAAACACCAGATAGGGTCTGCCGCTTATATCGACCGCACAGAATGAAAGTGCCTCGTCCATAGGAACGTATGCGCTTCCGAAACGCACGATACCGCTCTTGTCGCCGAGTTCCTCAGCCAGTGCCTTGCCAAGCACTATTCCGCAGTCCTCTACCGTGTGGTGTCCGTCAACGTATAAATCTCCGTCACACTTGAGTTTTAAATCAAATCCGCCGTGAACGGTAAGTGCCGTCAGCATATGGTCGAAAAAGCCTATACCGCTGTCTATCTCGGCCTTTGAACTGCCGTAAACGTTAAGCTCCGCCTTTATATCGGTTTCCTTTGTCTTTCTTTCGATAACGCTCATATTCTTATCCTTTCGGTATTCAGCCGACTATTTCGGCAAGCTTTTCAAACACCTTGTCCATATTTTCCTTAGTGCCGATAGATATTCTGAGGTGATTGTTGATTCTGGGCTTATCCCAGTAGCGTACATATATTCCCTGCTCTTTGAGCTTTGTGAAGATTTCCTTTGCAGGTACCTTCTTATGAGAAGCAAAGATAAAGTTACTCATCGAATCCGGGAAAGTAAAGCCAAGCTCTGTAAGTCTTTTCTTGCTGTATTCTCTTGTATTTATAATTTCCTGCGTTGTCTTTTGGAAATACTCCTCGTCCTCTACAGCCGCCGCACCGCCTATAATAGACAGCGGATTCATCGTGTAGCTGTTTACCGAGAACTTGACATCGCTGAGATACTTTATCAGCTTCTTACTGCCGATGGCAAAGCCTATTCTCATACCCGCCATAGAGCGTGACTTTGAGAATGTCTGTACTACGAGCAGATTTTCGTACTTGTCTATAAGCGGCAGACAGCTTGTTCCGCCGAAGTCTATATACGCCTCGTCTATTACAACTACCGATGTGGGATTTGCTTTCAGTATCTCCTCTATCGTATCAAGGCTTTCAAGTACGCCTGTCGGTGCGTTGGGGTTGGGGATAATTATACCGCCGTTGTCACACTTGTAGTCATCGGGATTTATTGTAAAATCGTCCTTTAAAGGCACTGTACGGTACGGTATTCTGTAAAGATCCGCCCATACGTCATAGAACGAATATGTAATGTCGGGGAAAAGAATTTCCTTGTCGGAATTGAAGAATGTAAGGAACGTCTGCGATATTACATCGTCAGAGCCTACCCCCACAAACACCTGATCGCTGTCAACGCCGTAACGCTTAGCCAGTGCGTCAACGAGCAGTCCCGCTCTTGTATCGGGATATAATCTCAGAGCGTCCTCGTTATATTCCTTTATGACCTTTTCCACCATAGGCGACGGCGGAAAAGGGTTTTCGTTAGTGTTCAGCTTTATTACATTGTCCGTCTTAGGCTGTTCGCCGGGTGTATACGGCTCGACCTTGCGGACACGCTGTTCCCATGTTGTATATTTCATCTGTCAGTCCTCGAATCTTACCGTGATAGCGTTTGCGTGTGCTGTAAGTCTTTCACGATTTGCTATTCTTACAATATCCTCTTTAGCGCCGAACAGCTTATCTCTTGTATAGTAGATATAGCTTGACTTCTTGATAAAGCTGTCAACTGAAAGCGGTGAGAAGAATCTTGCCGTACCGCTTGTTGGAAGAACGTGGTTAGGTCCTGCGTAATAGTCGCCGAGAGGCTCGGGAGCATATTCTCCGAGGAACAGCGAACCGCAGTTTGTCAGCTTTCCTATATATTCGAGAGGATTTGCGGCAAGCACCTCAAGGTGTTCGGGAGCAATTTCGTTTGCTATCTCGCAAGCCTTGTCCATATCGTCGCATACGATTATCGCACCGCAGTTATCAAGAGAGGTATTGATAATATCCTTTCTTGAAAGATCTGCTACCTGCCTTTCGATTTCCTTTACTGTTTCATCAGCAACACGCTGACTTGTCGTTATAAGCACGGAGCTTGCCAGCTTGTCGTGTTCCGCCTGCGACATAAGGTCTGCGGCGGCATATTTCGGATTAGCGGTATCGTCCGCAACTATAAGAATTTCGCTCGGACCTGCTATCATATCAATATCGACCGTTCCGTAAAGGAGCTTCTTTGCTGTCGCTACGAAGATATTTCCCGGTCCTACTATCTTTGATACCTTGGATATCTCCTCTGTGCCGAATGCCAGAGCCGCAACAGCCTGAGCGCCGCCGCACATGAATATCTTGTCAACGCCGCACAGAGCCGCAGCCACAAGTATATCATTGTTGGGCGTACCGTCCTTCATAGGAGGAGTTACCATAATGATCTCGCCTACGCCTGCAATCTTTGCAGGGATAGCGTTCATAAGAACAGACGAAGGATAAGCCGCCGTGCCGCCCGGAACATATAAGCCTACTCTGTCAAGACCTCTTACACGCTGACCTAAGATACAGCCGCTCTCGTCTGTCATCATATATCCGTTCTGCTTCTGACGGGTGTGGAATGCCGTAATGTTCTCCTGAGCGTTAAGCATTGAGTTCACAAAGTCGGGGTCTGCATTTGTGAGTGCGTCCTGTATGACTTCATCGGGTACTCTGTAATACTGCATATCGGGGCAGTCAAACCTTGCCGTATATTCCTTTACAGCCTCATCGCCTCTTGCGGCAACATCGTCTATAATAGCCCTTACGGTCTTTTCAACCTCTGCATTTACTTCACTGCTGCGCTTTTTCATACCTGCGAGAAATTCTTTTTCACTGCCGTCTGCTTTGATAGTCTTTATCATCTTATTCTGTGTCCTTTCTTATATGTTGCTTTCCATCTTGTCTATAAGATCTTCAATACTGTTCTTCTTGAGCTTCATACTTACCGGATTTACTATAACACGGGCTGAAATCGGTGAAACATATTCGTATACCTCAAGTCCGTTTTCCTTAAGAGTTGTACCGGTTTCTACTATATCGACAATACCGTCAGACAGCTCAAGCAAGGGAGCAAGCTCTACCGAGCCCTCTATCTTTACTATATCAACGTCCATAGCCTTTGACTCGAAGAATCTTCTTGTGATGTTGGGATACTTTGTGGCAATAGTCTTTACACCACAGCCCTCATAGAAGTTGTTGCCGACTTTGCCCGCAAGAGCAAATCTGCAGCGGCCGAATCCCAGATCGCATACCTCGAAAAATCTTCCGCCATGCTCATCTATAGTGTCCTTGCCGACAACACCTAAGTCGCATACGCCGTGTTCAACATAAGTCAGTACATCTGCGGCTTTTGCAAGGACTACCTCGATATTGCTTCCCGGTATATCGAGTATAAGCCGTCTGCCCTTGTCACGAAGCTGTGAAACATCATATCCTATCTTATCGAAAAGGTTTACCGTGTCCTTTTCAAGTCTGCCCTTAGTAAGAGCGATTCTGATTGTTTTCTTGTCCATTTATGTATATCCCTTCTTACAGCGTCATTGTAACGGGCTGTTCGTTCTTATCTTTATCTATTATATCTATTCTGCCTATCTTGTTAGCCTTAGCATATTCCATAGCCGCATCAAGCGTGGGGCAGGTACTGAACTCTGCACTGATGCCCTTTGAAATAAGCTTTGTGCAGTGGCTGATACCGTCTATCAGATCCTCGTCTGCGGCAAATACCAGAACCTCTGCGTGACGTGCCTTTGTGCTTCTGTTGCTTCTGAGGTTAGCCGCCGCAATAGCGTTTACGTTTACCGCAAAGCCTACAGCCGGCATATCGTCCGCTCCGAAGCTGCCGATAAGCGTATCATATCTTCCGCCCGAAAGCACAGCCTGACCGTATTCCTCTATATATCCCCTGAACACGATTCCCGTATAATACTCGGCCTTGTTTACAAGTCCTAAGTCGACTGTTATCTTATCTTCTGCTTCAAGCTTTCTCAGTGCGTCAAACGTTTCCTTAAGCTCTGTCAGCCTGTCAGAAAGGGCTGTGCCTGCGAACAGCTTTTCAGCCTTGTCGAATACCTCCGCACCGCCGAACAGATCGGGGAGCTGTAAAAGTATCTCGGAATATCTGCGTTTTTCGGGATTGCTGTCAACGTTTTCCTTGATAAACTGTGTAAGGTCGGGAGTGTTCTTTGACTCAATAAGGCTTCTTACCGTTTCTTCATCGTCTATATCAAGCTTTTCTAAAAGCAGCTTATAGAACGTGTTATCACCTATCTCAAGACGTACATCATCGCTTGAGCAGGAGTTCAGCACCTGTGCCGCAAGACTGAGCGCCTCAAGGTCGGAACGCTTCTCGTCACCGCCTATTATCTCAACGCCGCTCTGCATGAATTCATCGTCCCTGCCTGCCATTTTAGGATTACAGCGGTAGATATTCTGCGAGCAGAACAGCTTTAACGGGAACACGCCGTCACGCAGTCTTGTTGCAACTATTCGAGCGATAGGCATTGTACTGTCCGGACGCATTACCATAAGTCTGCCCTTGCCGTCTGTCAGCTTGTACATATCTTCCTGTCGGAAGCTTCTTGTCTTGTTGTTGAACACATCGTAAAATTCAAGCGCAGGAGTAATCACTTCGCTGTATCCGTGTGCGGTGAACACCGCTCTTAATTTGTCCTCTGCTTCTTTACGGGCTACACACTCGTCAAACAGCAGATCTCTTGTACCCTCAGGTGTAATAAGATCGTAGCTTTTCATCTATGGTTATTTCCTTTCATGCCTGTCGGCTTTGTTTCTTTATTTATATCACAGCACTTTAGTGTGCTAATGTGCTATCACGATAATATGATAACACATAAAACCGATTTTGTCAATCCCCACAGTTATATCGGGGAAATTTCGTCGTTTGTTACAAAAAGTTTTTATATTCTGTCAATTATTTGATGTCACAAGCTCCTTGAAGTGCTTTCCTCTTTCTTCAAAGTTCTTGTAAAAGCCATAGCTTGCGGCGGCAGGCGATAAGATGCAACGTGTTTTCGTTACCTGCTTCGCATATTTCACAGCCTGCTCCATATCATCGGCATAAATCAGCTTTACAAGCGGATTTGTGACCTTCTCGGCTACTCTCTTGCCGCTGTCAGGGAGGATTATCAGATTTCTGACCGAAGTATCACCGCTGAGCCAGTCGGACAGTTCGTCATAAGGTATACCCCTGTCCATTCCGCCTATTATCAGTGTATCGGTATCGGGATACGCTTTAAGTGCGGCTATAGCCGTCTGCGGCGCTGTGCTTATGCTGTCGTTGATATACTCGGCACCGTTCAGCGTGCAGACATATTCAAGCCTGTGTTCAAGTCCGCTAAACTGCGGAAGCGCATCAAGGCACTGCTTTACGGTACAGCCTGCCTTTGTTGCGGCATAAATCGCTATCGCTATATTATATAGGTTATGCTCGCCTTTAAGCTTTGTATCTATCATATCGGCAGGGTAAAATTCATCACCGATAAAGATACCGCCGTTTCTTGTTCCTATATCACCGCAGGAAAAGCCGGCTGTAATGACCCTTGCCTTCGTATCGGCATACTGCTTTACTTCTTCACCGATTATCAGCGTATCGTTTTCATTCTGATAGCGGAAAATGTTCAGCTTTGCGTTTCGGTAAGCCGCAAAATCGGTATAGTGGTCAAGGTGTTCGGGGTAAACATTCAGCAGTACTGCCACATCTGGAGATGCCTTGACATATTCAAGCTGATGACAGGACATTTCACATACGATAACACAATCCTTTGTGAATTCCTCACGTCTTTCAAGCGGAGGTACGCCTATATTGCCTATAAGCATCGTATCCTTGCCGCTTTTTTCGATAAAGAATTTTATCAGGCTTGAAGTAGTTGACTTTCCCTTAGTTCCCGTGATTCCTATTATCATATTGTCGCAAAAACGTAAAAACAAGTCGGTCTGCGAGGTAATCTTAGCTTTTATTTCATCGCTCACAATATTTTTCAGAATAACACCCGGAGCTTTCATTATAACATCGCAGTCGTCAAGGCAGGTAAGATAATCCTCTCCGCAGCAAAGCGTACAGCCTTCAGTTTCCGATTCCGGTACAGGATTCATATCGGCTACCGTAATGCTTTTGCAATTACAGTTTCCGAGCAGCTTCAATGTAGAACGTCCCTCTCTGCCAAAGCCTAAAATAACAACTTTCTTTCCCTCAAAAAACGCTTTCAGCTTTTCATCTATAGTCATATATCGTCACTTTCTTACTTCAGCAGTCCTATAAGATGCTGAGGTACAAAATTATCATTGTCAAAATAATTATCCATGCTCTGCGGTACGGGCGGATCGGTTTTTGCGTAACGGCTGAGCAGATAAGGGAGCTTCTCTCCCCTGCGCTTTATTGCCATATACAGCGACAGCCTTACCTCGCTCTTTGTTCCTACGCATTCAAACGGCTTATCCTTGCCGTCAAGCACAAGCCCGTCAAACATATCCTCGTACTTTTCGCAGTCGAGCATATTCTTTCCGAATATCTTCACAAGCGTTTCATCGTCAAGAAATGCCGACAGCAATATATATACATAAAGGCACTTTGCGCAATCCGCACACCATGTATCCGTCTTTGAGCCAAGATTACAGCTCTGGAACACAGGAAAATACTGCGGATAGGTAACAAATTTCTTTGCTATCTGCCACTCGCTCCACGGACGCAGAAGGCTGAAATACTGTATACTGTCATCAAGATAATCGGTAATGTAGCTTCTGAAATCACGCTCGAACTCAGTGCTTTTGCTGTACTGGTGATTTACCTGCCTGCCGCTGACATAGGTTTCATTCGCACTGCTTTCATTTGACAGAACTATATACTTCTTGCCGTAAAGATAAGCAAACAGATAAGCCGAGAATGCGACCACCGCCGAGAACGGTGTATGACCGTTCAGGTATCCGTCCGCATTGCGTTCAAGGAGCGCCCTGTCTATCGTTCTGCGAGGTCCGACAATTTTGCTTTCGTCAAAGCCTGCGACCTTGGCGCACTCTACCGTAGCGCCTCTCGGATTTATTATATAGCACAGCGTTTCATCGTGATATTTTCTAAGCAGTTCAAGAGAAACAACGCTGTCCTTTCCGCCGCCTACCGCAACGAGATAACCGCCGACTTCCCTTTCACAGCTGTATTTACGCTTGCCGTTATCATCAGGTACTATCTGCATAAAGCTGTCAAAATCAGCGTCTATATTATTTCTGTAGAAAAACTCTCCCAGTCCGTTGAAGTAGAGCTTTTTCCACCACAGGCACTGCTTTTCGTCGAGAGAACCGCACTTTACCTTTACAACAGGCGGACAGGCGCATTTCCAGTAGCTGACAAGCTCAGCCATACCGAGATTGAATATTATGTATTCGAGAAACGGAGTTACGTTTTTGAGAAGTCCGCTTTCGGTTTTCCACGAGGGATAAAAATGATAATCATCTATCGAAAAATGAAAGAATATTCCGTCATCGGCAATGTCGTAGCCGTGATATATAAATTCCTTGTGCATTTCACGAAGCTCTCTGTATTTTCCTGCGTTGTCCATACTGTTTCCTCCTGTTTATATTATAACCGGCTTTGAAGTAAATTCGGTACCGCACGGCTGTTTTTTATCAAGCGCCAATGCGTACAGATTTCCCGCTCTTTCTTCAAGTCTTGCAAAACGCTCCGCTTCGGCACTTGTTTTTGCCAGTGCCGAAAGCGATGTGTCCACAGGCAGCTTATGCTCCCCTGCGGCAAGTATTTCCCTGCCCTTTGAATTCATTCCCAGTATCCTCGCATAAGCAGGAGGATTTTTAAGATCGTTTCCCGTTATGCCTAAGAATGCACACAGCACAAGTCTGCGTATTCTTGCCATAGTAAAATTCTTTGATTTTATCATAAGCAGTAACTGCGGCAATGATACCGCGGTACGTACCGCTTTATATATCCTGCTGTCCATGCCGCCCGTGCCGTTGGGAAGCCGTTCAAATTCCGACTTTGACATAGTGCGTAGCTTTGCAAGGATTGCCGTTTCGATATTTTCAATATGTGCGAAATTCTCATAATCGGCAAAATCGGTATATGCGCTTACATCTTCGCCTGCACTCAGCATTTTTCTGAGCCTTGATGCGCTGATTACCGTATCACTGCCCTCGTCACTGTCGTGTGCCGCACCGCTCCTCATTACCGTGACCGGCTTTATCATACCGCCCAGCTTGTCAAGCGCACGGATATATTCGACCGCCAGCGTGTTGTTAGGCTCTGTAAGCGTTTGCACGACATCTGACGTATAATTCTTCTCAACCGTCTGCTTCAGCGCCGCAGGATACGAAGCACCTTTACGCATAAGGCTGAAAAACTCATCGGTCTGCACCGCATATTCAACTGCTCCTGCCGCCTCCTCAAGTACAGAAACATCACCGCATTCACTGCCGAAGCTCAGCATATCGACACAACCGAGCGAATCGGCAATACGGCAAGCCCCCATAGCAAAATGCTCCGCACTCGACAGTGCAAACGGAGTAGGCAGTTCGACCACCAGATCCGCACCTCCCATAAGTGCGGCTCTCGCTCTCGCATATTTATCCGCAAGCGCAACATCGCCCCTCTGGGTGAAATTTCCGCTCATAACGCATACGATATGAGTTGCGCCGTGCTGTAAACGGGTTTGCTCTATGTGATATTTATGTCCGTTGTGGAACGGATTGTATTCGCATATAATAGCCGCTGTTTTCATTGTGTACCGTTATCCTTTAAGTCAAATTTACTTTCTGCTGTATCTGAAGTCGCACATATCAGCGCCCTCAGCTATAGTTTTTGTTCTTGTGAGCTTCATATCCATAATGTCCGCAAGAACATAGTCCATACGGCACATATACTGTGCGAGTTCGGGACAGCCCTCGTCCTTGCACAGCTTGCATACACCGCATTCGTGATAGTCATAACCAAGCTCATATTCATCGTTTGCAGGTAATATATCAACTACCCAGTCGTTCTCATATTTTCTCTTGTGGCTTTCTTCCGACCACGCAAGACGTCCGGGCATCTTCTTTTCATCAAGATAACTGTCTACATTACCTACAGCTTTGTGAAACAGCTTTGAAGCACATAATCCGTCTTTTAATATTTCATAATTCTCTTCCGCCGTCTTTCCTGTACTGCGATTCATAGCGATAAAATACGCACCCATCATATAAGAGCTCATCAGCTTTGACTTACCGATGTCTTTTGCACGGGCAACTACCGCCTTATGCTCGGTAAAAATCTTCTTCGCCATACCCTTCGGAAAATTCCGTCTTTCAAGTTCAGCCGTTACTGCGCTGTGATAAAAATGACTGAGAATTCTCACGTTGAACGAATAGTTCATTTGGTTTTTACATTTCCTTTCTTAAAACACTTTATATTTCCAACAATCAATATTTGTCGTTTAATGTCTGTTGTATCACTGCTCCCCGACCGTCCGCCGTACTTCAGCCCCCTCACTGACCTTTAAAAAGGTCGGAACTTGAAGCGGCACATTGCCGCTTAAAAGAATGAGATTTGTGCAGATTGAGGGAGATCCCCGAATACATTCATATCATACAACTTGCTGAGAACGGTGCTGTTTATACCTGATTGTGCCTGAATATCCTCAAGGCAGATGAAATCTCCCTTGTCGATAACTTCCTTGAGCTTGATTGCGGCGTTTTCACCGCAGCCCTCTACCGCAAGGAACGGCAGACGGAGGTTTCCGTCCTCTATCGCATAAGTTGTAGCCCTCGACTTCTTATAATCAACAGGCAGGAACGTGATACCTCTGAGCATCATTTCATATATCAGCAGCAGTGCGTCAAGCATACCCTTGTCTTTTGCAGTGGCCTCCGGGTTTGACTGAATAAGCTGTATCTTGTTTCTTACGCTCTCCTTACCGCCGAGAACCGTCTTTACATCAATATTTTCTGTGTGCTTTGTAAGTACCGCAGAATAGAATTCCGACGGATAATAGACCTTGAACCAGCACAGCTTTACAGCACCGGTTACATAAGCGGCGGCGTGTGCCTTAGGGAACATGTACTTTATCTTCTTACAGCTTTCAATATACCACTGCGGTACATTGTTTTCTTCAAACGCCTTGTATATATCCTCGTTGAACAGCTTCTTGGCATTACCCTTACGGGTTATCTCCATTATCTTGAATGCAAGCTTCGGCTCAAGACCCTGATGCATAAGGTAAACCATAATATCGTCACGGCATCCGATAACCTCTGAAATCGTGCAGGTTCCGTCAGAGATAAGATCCTGTGCGTTTCCGAGCCATACGTCAGTACCGTGCGACAGACCTGAGATCTGTAAAAGGTCGGAGAATTTCTTCGGCTGTGCGTCCTTAAGCATCTGCAGTGTAAACGGCGTGCCGAATTCGGGGATACCGTATGTACCGCTTGAAACGCCGAGATCCTCCTCCTTTATGCCGAGTGGCTCTGTCGAGGTGAACAGTTCCATGACCTTAGGATCGCTTGTCGGAACATCCGCTATCTTTATGCCCGTCATATCCTCAAGGTGCTTATACAGCGTCGGCACATCGTGTCCGAGCTCGTCGAGCTTAAGTATAGTATCGTGCAGTGCGTGGAAGTCGAAGTGCGTTGTGATCATATCGCTCTCCGTCTTATCCGCCGGGTGCTGAACCGCCGTGAAGTCATAAACCTCATAATCGCTCGGTACAACGACCATTCCGCCGGGATGCTGTGACGTTGTTCTCTTAACGCCTGTACAGCCTGCCGCAAGACGTGATATCTCAGCAGGATTTGCCGTCATACCCTTCTTTTCAAGCCACTTGCGTACAAAGCCCTCGGCTGTCTTTTCCTGCACGGCGGAGATAGTACCCGCCTTGAAAACGTGATCCTTACCGAACAGTTCTTCGGTGTATCTGTGTACCTTTCCCTGTACCTCGCCTGAGAAGTTAAGGTCAATATCGGGCGACTTATCGCCGTCAAATCCGAGGAACGTTTCAAACGGTATATCGTGACCGTCACGGATCATATCTATATCGCAGTTCGGACACTTTTTCGGCGGCAGGTCAAAGCCCGAGCCGTAAGAGCCGTCAAGGATAAATTCGTTGTGTCGGCACTTCGGGCATCTGTAGTGCGGAGGCAAGGGGTTTACCTCGGAGATACCTGCCATTATGGCAACTACCGATGAACCTACCGAGCCTCGTGAGCCGACAAGATAACCGTTCTTTTCCGAGAATGCAACCAGCTTCTGCGCTATCATATACAGTACGGCGAATCCGTGCTTTATGATAGAGTCAAGTTCCTTCTTGAGTCGCTTTTCAACTGTTTCCGGCAGATCGTCACCGTACCATGCGTGCGCCCTGTCCCAGCAAAGCTGCTGTAATTCTTCGTCTGCACCGTCAATATGAGGAGTATATGTGCCTGTGGGGATAGGCCGAACCACCTCGATCATATCGGCAATTCTGTTTGTGTTTGTAATAACGACTTCCTTCGCCTTTTCTTCACCGAGATAAGCAAATTCCTCAAGCATTTCATCGGTAGTTCTGAAATAAAGCGGCGGCTGATTTGCAAAGTCCTCATAGCCCTGTCCTGCCTGCAGTACCTCACGGAATACAGCGTCCTCAGGGTCTTTGAAATGCACATCACAGGTAGCGACTACCGGCTTTCCAAGCCTGTCGCCGAGTTCGACTATGGCACGGTTGAGATCTCTCAGATCTTCTTCACTGCTTACCTTGCCGTTTCTCAGCAGGAACATATTATTGCCGATAGGCTGTATCTCGAGATAATCATAGAACGATGCGATTTCCTCTATCTTCTCCTGCGATTCCTTTTCAAGTATCGCCCTGAAAAGTTCGCCTGCCTCGCACGCACTTCCTATGATAAGTCCCTCTCTGTATTGTGACAGCAGAGATTTCGGTATTCTCGGCTTTTTATAGAAATAATCAAGGTTCGATGCGGAAATAAGTCTGTACAGATTTTTAAGTCCGACCTTGTTCTTTACAAGAATTATCTGGTGATATGTAGGCAGCTTCTTTATATCCACGCTTCCGAATGCCGTGTTGAAGTCGCCTATGTATTCAAGCTTAGCGGTCTTTCTTGTATCGTTTACTATGTGCATATATATCATGCACAGCATTTCTGCATCCGCAACCGCTCTGTGATGGTCAAAGTCGCCCAGCTTGAAATACTTTGCTATAGTGTCAAGCTTATAGTTCTTGATACCCTTGAGCGCCGCTTTTGCAATACTCAGCGTATCGACTACAGGATTATCAAAACTCTTATCCATTCTTGCGGCGGCGCTTCTTATAAACGAAACGTCAAACTTTGCGTTATGTGCGCATACAGGCGCATTACCGCAGAATGTCATAAAGTCGGTTACGGCAATATCCTCTGTCGGAGCGTCCGCTACCATATCGTCCGTGATGCCCGTAAGCTCCGTGATATTTGACGGTATCGGCATCATCGGGTTTACAAAAGTAGAAAAACGGTCAACTATCTCCATATTACGCAGCTTTACCGCACCTATTTCGGTTATACGCTCGTTTGCGGGGTGAAGTCCCGTTGTTTCTATGTCAAATACGATTATATCGTCCTCGATTTTTACATTGTCACACCCGTCAACAACTGCATTTCCGTCATTTACAAAGTATGCCTCAAGTCCGTATATCACCTTGAAGTCGGGATCGTCCTTGTTTATCTTCTCAACGGTATTCATAGCCTCCGGATATGCCTGTGCGTTGCCGTGATCGGTTATAGCTACCGCCTTATGACCCCATGCGTGAGCCTGCTTTACAAGCACTGACGGAGCTGTAACTGCGTCCATATCCGACATATTTGTATGCATATGCAGTTCTACTCTCTTTTCGGGAGCGTTATCCTGCTTTGACTTTACATCAACCAGCATCACCGACTGCGGAGTAAAACAGTTATAGTGCAGAAAATCGTCCATCTTATAACTGCCGTTTGCAAGTATCTTTGTACCGTTCTGGACAAAGCTGTAGCTGTCGAGCTTTGTGTTATATACGAACAGCTTCATTATCATAGATGAAGTCCTGTCGCTGAATGCGGCTGTGATTATCGTTGACTTGCCGCTTTTTGTTTCTTTCTTTTCAACGTTGAAGATCTCACCCCATACCGTAACGTTGTCACGCTCTGTCATTACGCTTGCCATTTCAACGGGCGGGTCATTTATCGGCTTGCCCATTACAAGCTTTGCCTTGCTTCCGAAATGAGTTGTTTCAAACATCAGATCCATTTCCTCAGGCTCTGCAAACACGTTTGCCTTTGTCATTGCCGGAGCAGAGGATGCGCTTCTTCCCTGTGAAGAGGGCTTCGGAGCGGGTGTTTTCATTGTATAGTCGTCACGGAGTGATACCTGCATAATATCTGTCGGGTTGAACTGCATCTCATTTGCGAATGTGTCGAGTTTATAGCTGCCGTGCATAACAAAAACCGCACCGTCTTCAAGGAAATCGTAATCGTCTATTATTTCAGCCTTGGCAAACAGTTTTACAGGCACTCTTCCCGTATCGTCACAAAGTGCCGCCGTGATTATCGTATAAACGCCGTTTCTTGTATCCTTATGATCAACATCGGTAAGCTCTCCCCATACCGTGACGCTGTCGCTTTCTTCGCCCAGTGACTTCAGCGACTGAGGAGTTTCGGTTATCTCGTTTCCGAGATATAAAAGTCCGTCCGTGTTCAGCTTATCCTCAAGATATGTAAGCGTTATCTTGCCCGGACGCTTTCTCGGCTCGGGTCTTGATTTCCTGCCCCTTGAATTTTTGCTCTCGCTTGCACGCTCTGCCGCTTTTCTGTCGATCTCATCAAAATCCGGAAGCGGCTGTGCCGACAATTCCTCATAATATCTTTCGTCAAGGTCTGCATAACCTACTGTCGCATTTTCGCTGAATTTTACCGTTACGCTTTTTGAGAAAACACCCTTTGTGAACTTCTCGATTTCCTTGTCTATCTTCTCGCTGTATAGAAGGTCAATTCCGCCGTGCATAAGCGTAAACTCGAATGTATCTCCGTCGTCGCTTATCTCCGCATCATCCATATAGCCGTTAATTACTCCGTGTGACGGCTTCAATATCTGAATAATGTCATAAAGATATGACGGGCTGAACAGCTCAGGCGCATATTTAGGGTAAATTCTTACCGACGGCACACCGAGATACTTTTTTATCGCATTGCCGGTTTCGGCAAGTACGCTGTACGGTATCAATTCATCGGATTCAAGCTGAAGTATCATACTCTTATCCGCTTCGTCACACAGTATCGACAGCAGTTTTGCGTCTGCCGTCTGCTGAGGCATTTCAACCTTATTCAGAAGTTCTTTTAAAATGGCTGCCATTATTTCACTTTCCTTATCAGTTCTCTTTATCGCTTACTAATTTGCCGATTTCACACATAAGCTCGTCAACAAGCTTTTCTTCGGGTACCCTGCGGATAACCTCGCCCTTTTTGAAGATTATACCCTCGCCCTTTGCACCGGCGATACCTATATCTGCCTCTCTCGCCTCGCCCGGACCGTTTACGACACAGCCCATTACAGCTATCTTTATATCGGCTGTTATATCTCTTGTACGCTGTTCGACCTGCTTTGCTATAGAAATAAGGTCAATTCCGGTTCTTCCGCAGGTCGGGCATGAAACTATCTGCACACCGCCGCCTATGCCTACTGCTTTAAGTATATCCTTTGCGGCATAGATTTCTTCTACAGGGTCGGCTGTCAGCGATACTCTTATCGTATCCCCGATACCGTCAAGGAGCAGCGAGCCTATTCCCGCCGCTGACTTGATTATGCCCATACGGGCTGTGCCTGCCTCGGTCACTCCGAGGTGCAGAGGATAATCATACATTTCGTGTATCAGACGATAGCTCTCCGTCATCAGCTTGACATCTGACGATTTTACCGAAAGCACTATATCGTCAAAATCAAATTCACGGAGCATTTCGACATGACGTGAAGCACTTTCTGCCAGTGCCTGTGCGGTAGGACCGCCGTACTTAGCAAGAAGCTCACGCTCGACCGAGCCGCTGTTCACGCCTATTCTTATAGGGATATTGCGGTTGCGGCAAGCGTCCGCAACAGCCTTAACCCTGTCCTTATCCCCGATATTTCCCGGATTTATCCTTATCTTGTCGACACCTGCCGCCGCACATTCGAGCGCTATCCTGTAATCAAAATGTATGTCAGCTACAACAGGTATATTGACCGCATTCTTAAGCGCATAAATAAGCTCTGCATTCTTTACCGTCGGCACAGCCGTGCGTATTATCTCACAGCCTGCCTTTTCAAGTTCGATTGCCTGCATTACATTGCCCTCAACATCATCCGCAGGGATATTCAGCATCGACTGTATATATATATGCTCTCCTCCGAGAGTGAGATTTCCTACTTTAACTTTTTTCTTGCTCATTTTAACCGCCCGTAAATATTCTCACAATGTCATTGAACGTTACTATGACCATCAGCACCATAAGCGCAACAATGCCGATAAAATGCACCATTCCCTCGTGCTCCGCCTTGACAGGCTTTCCTCTGATAAGTTCTATAAAAAGGAACACAAGCCGTCCGCCGTCCATAGCGGGTATAGGCAGAAGATTTACAATGCCGACATTTATCGCAATAAGTGCCGCCAGCGTCATAAGAGAACCCCAGCCGAATGACGCAACCGTGCTTACGCTCTGTACAACGCCAATAGGACCTGACATCTCGTTAAGGCCGTAAGTGCCGTTGAGCAGATTGCCGAACGAGATCCATATCAGCCTGCCGTATGAAACAAAGTCCGCACACGCCGCCTGTATAACGTTCACAAAATTATGCTTCTGACCGTATACGATGAAGTCAAGATACATATTGTTCTCTTCCGAAGTGTATCCGCTTTTGTATTCATCGGCAATTGCTGTAAATGACTTTGCAAATTCTGCATCGTTCTTTTCAAGCTCCTTGAAAGCCTCGGTATAGCTGTTAGTATCTATATCGAAATATTCGGTGGGAAGTGCCGCATAGCTCTCTTTTTCACCCACCAGCTTTTTATATTCCGAAATCATCTTTGCATATGAGCGTGACGCAAACTTTACGTCTTTCAGCTCAACCGTCTGACCGTTTCTCTCAACCACAAAGTCATAGCTGTAATACTGCGAGCCTATACCCCTCGACTGTGAATTTGAAAGCTGGAACGAAATATCCATAGTAGTATAGATATTCATACCGTTGATTTTCAGTATCTTATCGTCAGCTTGCAGTACAGAAGAGCTTACCGCACCCTCCTGGAAACCCGCAACCGTAGTTGTAGTCACACTGCTTGAACAAAGCACGGAAATAATGCAGAAGATAAATCCGAGAACGAAGTTCATAAACGCACCTGCGGCAATTACCAGTATCCTCATCCACACAGGTCTGTTTCTGAAGCTCCTCGGATCGTCATTTTCAACGTCCTCGTCAAGCATGACCGAGCCGCCTATAGGCAGTGCCTTGAAGGCAAACACAGTTTCTCCTATACGCTTTTTGAACAGCTTCGGTCCCATACCGATTGCAAATTCCTTGACCTTCATCTTGCACAGCTTTGCAACCGTGAAATGTCCGAATTCGTGTACGAGTATGATTATAAAGAACAGAAGTATTCCGAGTAAAATATTGAGTATGTTCAAAAGTGCCTCCTTGTTTAAACGTGTGTGATTACATATTCTCTTGCCGTGTTTTCGCTGTCCAGTATATTGCCGAGCGTTACCTCTTTATGCTCCCTTACATTTTCACAAGCGTCGGCAACAAGCTCTCCTATGCGATAAAACGGTATCTTATCCTCAAGGAAAAGTCCGACAGCCGCCTCGTTTGCGCTGTTAAGCACAGTGCAGGCTGTACCGCTCCTTGCTATCATCTTCTTGGCGTATTTAAGACACAGGAACGTTTCCTCGTCCGCTTTTTCAAACGTCATAGTGCCGACATCAAAAAGAGAAAGCCTTTTTGCCGGTGACGGTAACCTTTCGGGATAGGTCAGCGCAAACTGTATCGGTATTCTCATATCGGGTACGCCCATCTGACCTATGACCGAGCCGTCCTCAAACTCGACTGCAGAGTGCAAAATGCTCTGTCTGTGAACATTTACCTCCACTTTTTCAGGTGTAACTCCGAACAGCCATACAGCTTCGATCAGCTCAAGTCCCTTGTTCATAAGCGTTGCGCTGTCTGTTGTTATCTTCTGTCCCATGTTCCAGTTAGGGTGCTTCAGCGCCTGTGCCTTTGTTACTGTTTTCAGCTTTTCATAGCTGTATCCGAAAAACGGACCTCCCGACGCCGTAAGCAGTATACGCTCGATACCGCTTCCTCCGCTTGCCATAAGCGACTGGAATATAGCGGAATGCTCGCTGTCTATCGGCAGTATCGGCAGGTTTTTCTCCTTCGCCTTTTTCATTACAAGTTCGCCGCCCGTAACAAGCGTTTCCTTGTTAGCAAGCGCCACCTTGTTGCCTGCGTCAAGTGCCGCAAGAGTAGGACGAAGCCCTACCATACCTACGACCGAATTTACAACAGCGTCCGTTTTCAGTGATGACACCTCACACAGCCCATCCATTCCGCACAGCACCTTTATATCGGTATCGGAAAGCCGCTGCTTCATATCGCTGTAACGGTTTTCGTCATATATGCAGACAGCTTCGGGCATAAATTCACGAGCCTGCTTTTCAAGCAGTGCGGTGTTTTTTGCGGCACAAAGTGCAATTGGTCTGATACCGTGCATACGGCATACGTCAAGCGTCTGTGTACCTATCGAGCCTGTACTGCCGAGCAGGGCTATATTCTTTATAATACTCAATTGTTACCTCTTTATGACAAATAATGCCGAAGAGTATTCCGCTTCGGCATTGTAATATGATTATACGATTATGCTATTGGGGTTATGGGGAAGTATATCTGGAACATCATATATGCAAACGGTGCGGCAAGCAGAACACTGTCGAAACGGTCAAGAATACCGCCGTGTCCGGGTAATATATTGCCGAAATCCTTTACAGAACATTCACGCTTTACAAGTGACGCAGAGAGATCTCCGACTACGCCCAGTCCAGATATAACAAGTGCAAGAACAGTAAGATATACCCAGTTTACGCTGAATGTATGCACTCCGCCATTTATCATACTGTCGATAAGCTCATACGCAAAGCTCATTATAACCGCAAAAACGCCCGATGTTATTATACCTCCGACAAAGCCCTCCCACGTTTTCTTGGGGCTTATCGCAGGGCACATCTTATGCTTTCCGAAAAACGTTCCGACAAAATACGCACCGGCATCTCCCACCCATGCGCTTACCATAGTATAAACTATAAGGAACATAGCGTGATCCGGGAATCTTGAGCGTATAAATGCTATCGAGCATAGTGCAAGAGGTATCGTAATCGATACAAACGCAACAAGTGCGACCTGCTCAAATCTTGCCTTCTCGTGATTGAACAGCATTCCGAGAAGCATTATTACAACAAAACCGAAGTAAATCAGCTTTACGTTGTTCCTGAGCGGTTCTATCCAGAAAATAATAGGTGTTATAGCCGCAAATATAAGACTTACGGCTGATGTGAACTTATTCTTCAGATATTTGGTCGTAACGAGCATCTCATACACAGCTATAACCGAAAAAGTTGTCATAGCAACGTAGTAAAGTACCTCGTTGTTCAGCGCAATTATTAATATACCGATCGGTATTGCTACCAGAGCGGTCACAATTCTGGTTACCATCTTGTAGTTCTTATTCCTTTCAGAAGTGCATTACAGTCCGCCGAATCTCCGGTTTCTCCTTGCATACTCGTTGCAAGCCGCAATCAGATCCTTCTTTGAAAAATCCGGCCACAGAACATCCATAAACAAAAGCTCGGCATAAGCTCCCTGCCAGATAAGGAAGTTGGAGGTTCTCTGCTCTCCGCTCGGTCTTATAATAAGATCAACCGGAGGAATGCCCTTTGTATAAAGATAATTGTCAAAGTCGCCCTCGGTAAAGTCGTCAAGGTTTACCTTTCCGTCCTTATAATCCTGAGCAAGATGCTTTGCGGCAGTCAGTATCTCGTCCTTGCCGCCGTAATTAAGCGCAACAAGAACATACAGACCGTCATTATTCTTTGATATTTCTTCAATCTCGACAAGCCTTGCCTGTATGTCATCATCAAACGCAGACTTATCCCCGAGAAAGATTATCCTTGTATTCTTCTGAGCCATACTGCGTATATCGTCAAGATATTTTACAAGCAGCTTCATTATGGCGTCAACTTCATCCTTCGGACGCTTCCAGTTTTCCGTTGAAAACGCATAGAATGTGCAATATTTTATTCCGATGTCACGGCAATCCTCAACAGTGCGCCTGAATACCTTTGCACCCTGTGAATGACCCGCCTTTCTCGGAAGTCCTCTCTTTTTAGCCCACCTGCCGTTTCCGTCCATAATAAATCCTACATGGAGCGGAACACACGGTAAAGCGTCTTTATTTATATCAGCCAATTCCAATTACCGATAATTAAACTGTCATGATTTCTTTTTCTTTTGCGCTGCTTGCGGCGTCCATTTCATCACAGTACTTGTCTGTGAGCTTCTGAACGTCCTTCTCGCAGTTCTTAAGATCGTCCTCGGTTATTTCGTTGTTCTTCTTCATAGCCTTGAATTTTTCCATAGCGTCACGGCGGACATTACGAACAGCTACCTTACCTTCCTCGGCAATCTTCTTTACCTGCTTGCAAAGCTCTTTTCTTCTTTCCTCTGTAAGCTGCGGGAATGTGATACGGATAGCCTTACCGTCGTTAGTGGGAGTGATTCCGATATCGCTTGCAAGGATAGCCTTTTCGATAGACTTCAGTGTTGAAGCATCCCAGGGAGTGATAACAAGCACTCTTGCCTCTGAAACGGCAACAGCCGCCATAGCGTTTATCTGCGTGGGAACACCGTAGTAGTCAACGGTCACCTTATCCAGCACTGCGGGATTTGCTCTGCCTGCACGGATTGAAGCGTATTCTGTTTCAACAGCGGCTACGCACTTGCCCATCTTGTCCTTAGCGGTATTGATTACGTCTTTCATTGGTTAATTTCCTTTCGGGTGTATATTATCGTTTTTTATTTACCTGTAGCTTACTTGTCGCTGACTACCGTACCTATCTTCTTGCCCATTACAGCATCAAAGATATTATCCGGCCTGCTCAGATCGAATACAAGGATAGGTGTCTTGTTTTCACGGCACATAGCCGCAGCGGCACTGTCCATAACCTTGAGGCTCTGCACGAGTATCTGCTGATGTGTGAGCGAATCGTACTTAACAGCATCATCATACTTATGCGGATCCTTGTCATAGATACCGTCAACCATAGTTGCCTTGAGAAGTATATCCGCATTTATCTCTGCAGCTCTCAGTGCGGCGGCACTGTCTGTCGAGAAGAACGGGCTGCCCGTACCGCAGCCGAATATCACTATTCTTCCCTTTTCAAAATGCCTTACAGCCTTCTGTCTTATATACGGCTCGGCTATCTGCTTCATGTCAATGGCAGTCTGTACACGGACCTGACAGCCAAGACTTTCGAGTACATCGGCAACAGCAAGCGCATTCATTGCTGTAGCAAGCATACCGATATGGTCGGCTCTTACTCTGTCCATATTCTCGCTTGAACGGCCTCTCCAGTAGTTGCCTCCGCCGACAACGATACCTATCTCGGTACCAACGTCATAGCACTTCTTAATGCTCTTGCATATTTCGGTGACAGTGGGCATATCAAGACCCATCTTCTTATCGCCTGCAAGCGCCTCACCGCTGAGTTTTAAAAGTATTCTCTTATACTTCGGTTGATTTTCGGACATATTGTTTTTCCTTTCAGATGGCAAATTTAGTTTATCAATAATCAAGAACTCTTATTCGACCGAGCACCTTGTCACCGAGCTTTGCAACAGCCTCGTTGCAGTCCTTTTCGCTGATAGCGGGAGTAATAAACGCAAGCTCGCCGTCCGGAGCGCCTTTTCTTGTAAGATAGCTTACCTTGCCGAACAGAGCCTCAGCCTCGTCCTTTGAAACGCCGTTTACACGGATGTAATTTTCAAGAACGATCTTGTCTGTATCCTCTATGAAGTCCTGATCGCTGTCCTCCCAGTAAAGTGACTTACTCGATGAGTTCATCTTCACAGCGATAACAACATCGGCTACAACCGCACTTGCTGTCGGGAGCTTGCCCGCACCCTTGCCGTAGAATACAACATCGCCCGTAGAGTCGCCTCTTACGAGTATTGCGTTGAACACATCGTTAACGCCTGCAAGCTGGCTGTCCTCGTGGATAAATGCAGGGCAAACCATAACAGCTACCTTGCCGTCATCCTGTCTTGAGGCCCAGCCGATAAGCTTTATCGAGCCGCCGAAATTCTCACAGTATGCAACATCCTCAGGTGTGATCTTCGTGATACCTTCGGTATGGATATTATCCGGATAAACGTGCTTGCCGAACGAAAGAGATGCAAGTATGCAGATCTTTCTGCAAGCGTCGATACCGTCAACATCGGCAGAGGGGTTACGCTCGGCATAGCCAAGCTCCTGAGCCGTCTTTAATGCGTCATCAAACGCCATGTTGTCACGGATCATCTTTGTAAGTATAAAGTTTGTAGTACCGTTTAAGATACCTGCAATTTCATCTATGCGGTTTGCCGAAAGGCACTGGTGAAGCGGTCTTATAATCGGGATACCGCCGCCAACGCTCGCCTCGAAGAAGAAGTTTACACCTTTCTCGTGTGCGATTTTCAGAAGCTCTGCGCCCTTCTTGGCAACAAGCTCCTTGTTTGATGTTACAACGCTCTTTCCTGCAAGAAGCGAAGACTTTACAAAATCGTATGAAGGCTTGATCCCGCCTATAACCTCAACCACTACCGAAATTTCGGGGTCGTTCAGTATAACGTTGAAGTCCTTTACAAACTTGTCTTTATAAGGACTATCGGGGAAATCACGCAGATCAAGAATATACTTTATCTCTATCTCCTGACCGGCTTTCTTTAAAAGACCTTCCTTATTCTTCTCAATAACCTCGACTGTGCCTGAACCTACGACGCCGTAGCCGAGAACTGCAATTTTTGCCATTGAAAACTATCCTCCGTTTTCTTTTGTTCGATTTATACAGTTCTAAGTATATCATGATTTCATACTCATGTCAAGGTAAAATGACTTCAACTCTTCTTTTGTAAAACAAAAATAACAGACTTCATTACACCGGTACCTTTTCCGATTTTTATATTTATTATACAATTTTATGGAATATCCTCACATCATAAATAACTGCCTTTTTTTCCACAACTGTTGACTGTTGTGCCTTGCCTTGATATAATAGTATACAGACTTTTTAAGCACAAAGCCATATTACTTACAAAAAAAGGAGATAATGTATCTTGGGAAAAGCAACCGACACACTTATAGGCATCGGCGGTGCAATGCTACTTATATTTGCAGTCGTAATGTCTTTAAACAATAAAACAACTTCTACCTCAAATGGCACCGATACAAGCAATGTTTCCGTTCCTGCCACTGCACCGTACACACCGCCGACCACTACAATACCGACTCCCGAAACCACTTTGCCTGCCACTTCTGCACAGACGACAACGCCGGCTACCACCAAATCGCCCGAAACCACACCGGCGACTACGACCGAACCCCTTGAATGGACAGAAAACGCAGTCAGCGGCACAATGTATGTAAATCAATCCTGCTATAGCAGAACGAGGGCAATAATGGGTTCCGATACAGTCAGAGGGTATTCATACGGAGATGTTGTGACCGTTGTTGCCGTAACAGACACAGGTTATTACAAATTGGATAACGGAGAATATATCCACGGAGATTATCTCAGCGAAAGCTGATAATAATTGTCGTTCAGACAAGGAGCAAATTTGGATTTCTTTATAAACAGAAAAACGCCTGCATTATTCCTCACTTTGATAACGCTTTTCGCTTTACCGACTTTCTGCTTTGCCGAAAGTAATGATAATTCTTCGGACGAAATCGTAAAAAAGCCTGAAAAATGCTATGAGCTTGTTACCGGGGAAAATGAGGAATATTACAGCAAGATCACGATAAACAGCCGCTCTGTATTGGTGGAAGGTTGTTATAAGAACGACCCCGTTACGGATATTTCATTTCAGAACTGCGGTACTGTTTCATCCACTCTTAAAGTGAATGACGATGGAACTTTCTCCTCGGTGCTGAATCCATCAGAATCTTTCGGAAACTCCGACCGCTTGGTAATCACGTTGAAATCAGGTGCCAGACTGAGCTATCTCATAATGTATGATGATAACCGCTACTTTCCCGATAACAAGCTCGGCGAACAGAATCTTTCGGTACTTGAAAAAGCAGTACCGACCTCCGCAAAATCGTGGGCAGGCTATGTCACTGATGAGCTTACGGAAGAAAGCGTGAAACAGACGCTTGACGAAATCGCATATCTTGCAGATTACATTGCAGGCGATATCAAAGACGAATACAAGAAGCTCGAAGCGATAGCGAAATGGGTATCCGACAATATCTATTACGACCGTGACGCAAGAGAAAATTCGGTAACTCAGTCCGAGATATGCATAAAGAATGTTCTCAAAAGCCGCAAAACAGTATGCGTCGGCTATTCCGCACTTTTCAGCGCACTGTGTGAAGCACAGGGGCTTTATGTCGTAAACGTAAAAGGTACGGTAACGTCAGACACGGTAGATTACTCCGAACTTGCAGACGGACCGGTAAACCACGAATGGTGCGCCGCACTGATCGACGACAGATGGATATGGGTAGACTGCGTATGGAACAGCAACCTGAAATTTAAAAACAACAAGTTTACCTCCTTAGGAGCAAACACCGAAATGTATTTTGATATTTCACCGCTTGCCCTGTCCTTCGATCATTGCGCCTATCTTGCCGAAAAGCGTTATTATTTCCGTGCCGGAGAATATTTCAATCAGTCAGACGAAACCGCCCCCGACAGCAGAAATGAAAGCACCCCCTCGGCAGATACCTCCGTATCGGCAGATACCTCCGCAGCTGCAACCAAGCCTCAGATCTATACCGCTCCCGAAAATTATTCGCCCGTTACGAGCGATGTACACGCACAGGAAGACAGCCCGGATAACACAAACAGCCTAATATTGATAGCAGTTCTGTCGCTGTTTGTGACTGCAGGGATCGTTATAAATGTTATCAATATAAGACAAATAAGAAAAAACAAAAAGTAACCGAAAGGAAAACCACTATGAAAGTAAGACTCACAATCGCTTCTCTTATCGCCGCACTCTGCCTTGCAGGCTGTTCCTCGCCTGCAAACTCATCACAGTCACCTGCCGAAAGCACAGCTTCATCATCTTCTGCAACTGTAAGCACTGACGGCACATCTGCCGCACTTGAAAGCAGTTCAACAGACGAAACTGCTCCTTCTGCCACTTCTTCCGAAAGTACAGAAACATCCGCTGCCGAAACGACAGCTCAGACGGACGAATCGGTGTCTTCCACACACGATAGTAACAACAGCGATACAGTAAAACGCATAGACTATGAGCTTGACCCGTCAAAGCCGACAATAGCGATAACATTCGATGACGGACCTAATGCCACCACAACTATGGAAGTGCTTGACATACTTGAAAAATATCAGGTCAGGGCGTCCTTCTTCCTTATCGGAACAAATATAAACGATGAATCCGCAAAGTCGGTCAAGCGTGCATTCGACCTCGGCTGTGACATTGAAAACCACTCTAAAACACACAGCTATATGGATAAAATGACTGCCGATGAAATAAAAGATGAGGTCGCTTATGTAAACGACAAGGTAAAAGAAATCACGGGTACGACCCCAAAGTTCTTCCGTCCGCCCTACATAGCTGTAAACAGCACAATGTATGATAACATTGATATGACCTTTATAAGCGGACTCGGCTGCAACGATTGGGATGACAAAGTAACAGCAGAATACAGAGCAAAATATCTCGAAAAGAAAGCCGCTGACGGCGTGATTTTCCTGCTCCACGACGCTGAGGGCAACTCAAAGACTGTCGAAGCACTTGATAAAGCGATCCCGATACTTCTTGAAAAGGGCTTCCAGTTTGCAACTATAAGCGAGTTATTTGAGCTTAAAGGAGTAGAGATAAGCGGAACAGATACAAATATTTATTCCGAGCTTATCGCAGGATAACAACATCGGTAAGGCTTAAAGCCTTATTGACATACAGAAAACGTAATATGAAAGGAATTAAAACCAATGGTAGTTATCGAAATGGAAAACGGCAAAAAGATAAAGATAGAGCTTTATCCCGAAATTGCACCTATCACCTGCGCAAACTTTGAAAAGCTCGTTAAAGAGGGCTTTTATGACGGGCTTATCTTCCACCGTGTAATCAGCGGCTTTATGATTCAGGGCGGCGACCCCGAAGGCACAGGAATGGGCGGCGCAAAGGAAAACATCAAGGGCGAATTTGCTCAGAACGGCGTAAAGAACGATTTAAAGCACACAAGAGGCGTTATCTCTATGGCTCGTTCGATGATGCCCGACAGTGCAAGCTCACAGTTCTTTATAATGCACAAGGACGCTCCTCATCTCGACGGCGGTTATGCCGCTTTCGGCAAGGTAGTTGACGGTATGGACGCAGTTGACGAAATCGCAGATACCGAGGTTGACTGGAACGACAAACCCACAACTCCTCAGGTTATGAAGAGAGTTTATATTGAAGACTAACAGCGTTTAAACCACATAAGGTTTACAAAGCAGGCTTCTGTATTAAGCAGAAGCCTGTAACTGTATCCGCAGAAAAATTTTCTTAAAAAGCGTGACTTTTATAAAAATATCCTGTCTTTATAGGTGAACAGGCTGTTTAAAAAAATAAAAGGGAGTGAGAAATACGGAAGACAGCAGGATTATAGAATTATTCTTTGCAAGAGATGAAAAAGCAATATCCGAAACACACGTCAAATACGGCAGATACTGTTACTCTATTGCCTACAACATACTTGCCGTGAATGAGGACTGCGAGGAGTGCGTAAACGATACGCTGATGAAGGCGTGGAATGCAATTCCGCCGCAAAAGCCGAAAAAGCTGTCGGCATTTCTCGGCAGGATAACACGCAACCTTTCGCTGAACAGATTCTTTGAGAAAACAGCAGATAAAAGAGGTTCGGGACAGACAGCCGCCGTTCTTGATGAGCTGGCTGAATGTGTGTCGTCCGGTGTTACTACGGAAGATATTTCCGACAACAACACGCTAAGGCACGCCCTCAACGATTTTCTCTTCTGCCTTGAACCCGAAAAACGTATTATCTTTATGCAAAGATACTGGTATATGATGTCGGTAAAGGCGATAGCCGCCGAACACTCATCTACCGAAAGCCGCATAAAAATGATACTTCTCAGAACCCGAAGCGAACTTAAGGAACATCTTATAAAGGAGGGTATAACGCTATGAAAGAAAAACGCTTACTGAATGAACTGGGCAATGTAAACGATGAATTTGTCGAACAGGCAAAGCCGAAAATCAAAAACAACAGAAAAAAGCTGTACGCTGTTATCGGCTCGGTGGCGGCTACAGCGGCAGTGTTTGTGGCAGTATTCGCAACCGGAAACGGTTTACTCAAAAATGCCGATAATGATTTCAACAATTCATCATCAGCAATCACAAACGAATCAACAAACGAAACAACAGCTTTGGCATACAGCAATATTAATATTTATTATCTGAACGGCTCAAGCACGGAAAAAACAACTAAATATCTTCCCTGCGACCCTAAAGTTATTTTTTCCGAGTGGAAAAAGCTCAATAGCATCGGCGATGATGTACGTTTTATCAAGTGCTTTATCAACAGCAACGGCAAGGAAGAAATCAACGAAAGCACTGTCGGCTACATTGTCGGCGACAAAGCAACTCTTGAACTGACAATATCGAGTGATATAAAGAAATATTACGAAAAACACGGAGAAGAACCTCTGCTCTCTTCTCTCAAAAAAACATTTACCGAATATTCCGACTTCTGCACCGATTATAAACTCATAATTGAATAAACCGATAAAGCACTGTAAACCACCGCTGGTTTACAGTGCTTCTCTTTATAACAAACCGCCCCGTGAAAAACACAGGGCGGTAAAATATTCATTTAGTATTATCTATCAGTCAGCCAAGAAACTGCTCATAAGGGTATGACCCTCAGCGATATAATCGCCCGTCTTAGCCGCACTCTCCTCGCAGAAGCAATCAACACCGTCCAGCTTCTTTCTGCTGTCATAGATCATGAACGGCACAGGAGCGTTTGTATGTGTTCTCAGTTCAAGCGGCGTGGGATGGTCAGGACAGATAAGGATTTTTATATCCTCATCCTTGAATTCGTCAAGCAGCTTGCCGAGTATCTTTTCGTCAATAAGGCTTATTGCCTTTACCTTATTGTCAACCTCATTACGATGACCGCATTCATCGGGAGCTTCAACATGGATATATACAAAATCCTTGCCGCTCTTCAGTGCATCAACAGCCGCCTGAGCCTTGCCGTCAAAGTTTGTATCTATGTAGCCTGTCGCACCGTCAACCTTGATAACATCCATTCCTGTGAACTTGCCGATACCTCTGAGCAGATCGACCGCAGAGATCATAGCGGCACTCTTTCCGTACTTTTCGGCAAAAGGAGTAAGATCCTTGCGAACACCCTCGCCCCAGAACCATATGCTGTTTGCAGGACGAAGACCTCTTTCGATTCTCTTTAAGTTTACGGGATGATCCTTCAGCAGATCATAACTCTTCTTCATCATCTCGATAAGCACCTTGCCGTTTTCGTTCACACCAAGATGCGTCTTTATCGGCTTGCCTGTTATATCGTGGGGAGGAGTCAGCGTGCCTATATCGGTCGTACCGTGATCCCATATCAGACAATGACGGTAGCTTACACCGCTGTAGAATCTGAATTCATCCGTACCGAGCTTTTCGTCAATGAACTTTATAAGCTCTGCGGCTTCTTCTGTAGATATATCATCGGCACAGTAGTCGAGTATTGTCTTATCCTCGTAAACCGGCTCGTCCGACAGCGTTACAAGATTCGTTCTGAAAGAAACGTCCGTAGGCTTCATATCAATGCCTATACTTCCTGCCTCTAAAGGACTTCTGCCCGAATAATATATTGCAGGATCATAACCGAGTACGGAAAGATTCGCAACGTCACTGCCGGGCTTAAGGTTATCCTCGACCGTCTTTACAAGACCTACTCTTGACACCTTTGCAAGCTTGTCCATATTAGGCTTGTGAGCAACACTCATAGGTGTTCCGCCTATATCCTCACGGGGAAGATCAGCCATACCGTCGCAAAGTAATACTGCGTATTTCATTTTTGTTATCCCTTTCTTGCATAAAAAATCCGACCGAAAATACGGCTGTAAAAACCGCTTTTTTCTGTCTTATCTATTAAAGTATAGCACAATGTCTGCAATAAATCAATATAAAAATTGCAAAGCGACTTGTTTTTGCTTTATCTTGCCGTATCGGTAAGCAGAATTTTACACGGATATTTTCCGACATAAAATCAAAAATATCATCAAGGACGGTGATATTTTGAATATTTCCAAAAAAGAATACGCACAGCTTGCCGACCGTTATTCCACACCGAGCAAGCTATATATAACAGTGCCGAAAGCGTTTGTGATAGGCGGACTTATCTGCTGTACAGGGCAGTTCTTTACCGATTTATATATTATGATAGGAAACGATGGGGATACTGCGTCAGCGTACACCTCAATAACGCTTGTGCTGATAAGTGCCTTGCTGACGGGCTTCGGTCAGTATGAGCGGATAGCAAAGCACGCAGGTGCAGGCACTCTCGTTCCTATAACAGGCTTTGCGAATGCCGTTGTTTCCCCTGCCCTAGAATTCAAGACCGAGGGTCTCATTCTCGGTACTGCCGCAAAGATGTTCATCATTGCAGGACCTGTCATAGTCTACGGCATAACGGCGGCATTTGTCTACGGCATAATTCTGTTCGTTATAAGTCTTTTCGGAGGTTGATATGGCTAAACTGATTTCAGAGGGTACAATAGAGCTTGACCGTGGTGTGTCGGTTTATTCCTGCGCCGCCGCAGTCGGAAAAATGGAGAGCGACGGACCTCTCGGCAACTGCTTTGACTATGCCGCAGAGGGTGCAGAGCTTGGACTTACCACTTGGGAAAAAGCCGAAAGCACCTTTCAGCAATATGCCTTTGATATTGCCCTTAGAAAAGGCAAGCTCATAAAAGAGGATATTTCATTCATTTTCGCAGGCGATCTGCTTAACCAATGCACAGGCTCGGCATACGGCCTGCGTGACACCGATATATCATTTATCGGACTTTACGGAGCCTGCTCGACAATGGCTGAAAGTCTTGCAATGGCTTCGCTTTTTGCGGATATGAGGCTCGGTGAATATTTTGCCGCCGTTACCTCGTCACACTTCTGCTCCGCCGAAAGGCAGTTCAGATTCCCCATAAACTACGGCGGCGTTCGTCCCCCTACTGCTCAGTGGACAGCTACCGGTGCAGGCTGTTGTATAACCTCGGCAGCTGAAAAACCGCCTTATGTAAAGCGTGTCACGATAGGCAAGATAACCGACATGGGCATAAAGGATGCAAACAATATGGGTGCGGCTATGGCAGGTGCGGCATACGATACGATAAACCGACACCTGCTCGCCACCGGAACATCTCCTGCCGATTATGACGTAATCTACACAGGAGATCTTGGACAGGTCGGCTCAGAGCTTATGTGCGAGCTTTTCCGCCGTGACGGAACAGAAATCAGCCATAAGCACAAGGACTGCGGTCTTATGCTGTATGACCGTGAAAAGCAGGATGTACACGCAGGCGGCTCAGGATGCGGCTGCAGTGCCTCGGTACTGTGCGGTCATATCCTGCCGCAGATAGCCGAGGGAAAGCTCCACAGAGTGCTGTTTGCCGCTACCGGTGCGCTTATGTCAACAACTAAAGTACAGCAGGGCGAAAGCATCCCAGGCATATCCCACCTTGTAGAAATTTCAGACGCTTTATAACAGGAGAAAATTTATGCAGTATTTATGGGCATTTTTAGTCGGCGGTGCGCTTTGTGCTATAGGTCAGCTGCTTATCGACCTTACGAAGCTCACCCCCGCAAGAATACTTGTAGCCTACGTTGTTTCGGGCGTGATTCTCGGAGCAACGGGGCTTTATCAGCCGCTTGTCGATTTTGCAGGCGCAGGTGCGTCCGTACCTCTCACAGGCTTTGGCAATCTGCTTGCAAAGGGTATGAAAAAAGCTGTGGAAGATGACGGCTTGCTCGGAATCTTCACGGGCGGATTTACCGCCTGCTCGGCAGGAGTTACCGCCGCAATGATTTTCGCTCTTGCGGTATCGCTTATCTTCAACAGAACAGATAGAACAAGACAGGAATAATTCCTTTTCCAAGCCTTGACAACCACCGAATTCGGTGCTATTATAATTACAGTTATTTAAAACTAACTGTAATTCATACATAAGAGGAAAATCAAAATGTCAAAGCAAAGCTACATAGAAACCGGATTTATAGAAATCTGTAAAACACGTTATCCCGACCGATACGAAACGCTTATATCGGATATGAATACAAGACTTGCACAGCTCAGAAAAGAAACCGAAAACGAATCAAAAGCGATGAAGTTCCACCTTGAAAGCCAGATACTACCCGGTATAGCGGCTTACGAAACTTTATCCGCCGTTATGGGTAAGGAACAGGCGCTTGCCGAGATACACCGCATTGTAGAGATACACTCACTGAAAATGAAAAAAGCGGTATCAAAAGCCGCCGGTTTTGCGGGAATGTACAAGCGTATCCCGAAAATATTTCTGAAAGTCACGCAGAAAACCTTCGGACGTGACGCAGGGTTTGACTATAAGATATATGACACCGATAAAAACACAGCAAGACTTGATATGATAAAATGCCCTTATCACATAATGACCGTAAGGTACGGTTGCCCCGAGTTATGCGTATGCTTCTGTGACAGCGACGATACAGCATACGGTGACATTCACCCTAAACTCAGATGGCACAGGACAAAAACTCTCGGACGAGGAAACGACTGCTGCGATTTCTCGCTGAGTTACATAAAAACCGAATAAACCACAACCGCCGACCTTACAGCCGGCGGTTTGCATTACCCACATATTTTATCAACTCAGTTCAGATACATAAATCCCTGTATCACAACACCTATGATCATAATAAGCGCAAGCACCCCCGCACCTATCTTCATACCTATTCCGAGCCTTTCACGATTTTTCTGCTTCATACTCATACGCTCCTTGAATTATATATTTTAATTATACACCGACAAATTTCCGCTGTCAAGCAGAATGTACCTGCATAACCGACAGAATGTCCGGAATAAACTGTATCATTATCTTTCCGGAGTGTGATATTATGTTTATATCGATACTGCAAACCGCACTGCAGAGCCTTATCTTCTTTGCTCTGCATTTTAAAAGCAACGGTTCATTTCCCCGACAGCTTTCCGCAAAGGAAGAACGTGAATGCCTTGAAAAAGCGGCTCAGGGCAACCTTGCCGCCCGTGACAAGCTGATAAACCACAACCTTCGCCTTGTGGCATATATCGTAAAAAAGCACTACCCCGACAGCAAGGAAGCGGACGATCTTATCTCGATAGGCATAATCGGGCTTATCCGTGCCGCAGAAACCTTTGATTACAGAAAGAACATCAGCTTTTCTACCTATGCGGGAAAATGCATAAATAATCAGATACGAATGTACTTCCGTAAAACAAAGCATCAGCAGACCGAAGTCTATATGAACGACCCGATGGACTGCGACAAGGACGGAAACGCCGTCACCCTTGCCGATATTTTCTGCGACGGAACGGACGTTGCTGAGGAGGCTGCTCTTAACATCGAGCTTGATAAAATGTACCGATATATAGACGAGGAGCTTGACGAGCGTGAAAAAGAAATACTCACAAAGCGTTACGGTCTGTCTAAAACATCCTACCGCACCGACAGGATAATGACCCAGCGTGAAGTCGCAGACGAGCTTGGCATAAGCAGGAGCTATATTTCAAGAATAGAAAAGAAAGCTCTTGAAAAGCTCCGCTCACGCTTTGAAAAAGGAGAATGATACAGCGGTAAAAAAATGACAGCCACGAACTTAATCGTGGCTGTCATACTTATTTAATTCCTGTTATTCAGCCGCATTCACCGACTCAAACTCATCAATAATTTCCTGCGAGGGCTTCTTGTCAAGAAGCGATACAACTACTATAGCAACAAGTGCAACTATGAAAGCCGGAAGAAGCTCATAGATATTGAACAATCCACCGAGCGGTCTTACAAGGAACTTCCATATGAATACCATTGCACCGCCTGCGAATATACCTGCAAATGCACCCCACTTTGTCGTTCTCTTCCAGAACAGAGCCGTCAGCACAACAGGACCGAACGCCGCACCGAAGCCTGCCCACGCAAACGATACTATCTGGAATACCGAGCTGTTGGGATCCCACGCAATAACGATTCCGACGATTGCTATTACAACGACCGTGATTCTTGCAATAAGCATCGCCGTCTTTTCGCTTGTCTTTATCTTGAATACCTGGTTGAACAGATTTTCGGATACCGCAGATGATGCCGCAAGAAGCTGTGAATCCGCTGTCGACATAGTGGACGCAAGAATACCCGCAATGATAAGACCGCCTACTATAGCCGCAAGAGGCCCTGCCTTTGCAAGAAGATTAGCTATTACAACTATTACCGTTTCGGGATCTGCCAGAGGATCTATTACATTGTTCTTTGTCATAGCAAGACCGACAACGCCGATGAATATTGCAACAGCAAGCGAAATAACCACCCATACAGTAGCAACACGTCTTGAAACCTTGAGCTTCTTGCTGTCGTTTATAGCCATAAATCTCAGCAGAACGTGAGGCATACCGAAATAGCCGAGACCCCACGCAAGTGTTGAGAAGATAGTCAGCGGACCGTAATCGCCCGTCTGCTGTTTAAGAACATCAAACGTGTGTGTCAGTGAGAAATATCCGGGCATTGATGTTGCGTGGTTCATTACCTCGACAACACCGCCGACCGATGAAATGCCGAATACCACTACTATAATAAGCGCTACCGACATAATGATGCTCTGTATAAAGTCTGTAGTACTTGCCGCTAAGAATCCGCCGATAGTGGTATATGCGATGATTACTACCGCACTTATTATCATAGCGATATGATAATCCGCACCGAAAAGGCTGTTGAACAGCTTGCCGCAGGCGGAAAATCCCGAGCCTGTATAAGGAATAAAGAATACTATGATTATCAGCGCCGAGATAAGAGTAAGTATCTTCTTGCTGTCCCTGAATCTGTTTGAGAAGAAATCCGGTATAGTTATCGAATTGCATACATGCGAATACTTTCTGATTCTTTTTGATACGATAAGCCAGTTGAGATATGTGCCTATCGCAAGACCTATACCCGTCCAGGCTGCGTCGGCAATACCCGTAGCATACGCAACGCCCGGAAGACCCATAAGCAGCCATCCGCTCATGTCCGATGCCTCCGCACTCATTGCGGTAACAAACGGTCCCAGCTTTCTTCCTCCTAAATAGAAGTCGCCTACATTATCCGTTTTCTTTGCACATATTACACCGACAACTACCATCATAATAAGATAAACGGCTATTGTTATCAGCATAATTATCTGTTGTAATTCCATTTTTACTTTTCCCTTCGTATTTTTAGCGGTAAATCCGCACATTAATTTATATTTTATCATATTCATTCAGATTTTGCAAGTTATTTATGATAAAAATTCATGCGGCGATGTGCCGCCCCAAGTTCCGCCTTTGCGGCGATGTGCCGCCCCAAGTTCCGCCTTTTGAAATGCATGTTATTTTCTTAACATCGACTAACGGCGGATATAAACGATACTGCCGAGTTCGGGTTATCACAATATACCGCCGACATTCTATACATCGTATACGCAGAAATAAGCTGTATAATTTGACCCCGCCGTTCCTCTATCCCTTGCCCACCGCCGACATTTCCAAAGGCGGAATTGTCAGTGGCGACCCGCCGCAGGCGGAATTGTCCGCAGCGACCCGCCGCACTGTCCGTTTTTTAGGACATGGAGTGTGTTATTATATGTACATAAGATAAATAAACCCACGGAGAAAGGTAATTCAAATGGAATTTTTAACAGTATACCTTATTATAGCACCGTTCTTATGCCTTATAGGCGCAGCACTGCTACAGTGCGTGACCGACAAAATTAAAACGGCTCTTGCCCAAAAGACAAAAGCCGCCTGTAAACATTCGTGTTCTGTAGAAAAGCTTTCATATCAAGATAGCGAAACACGCAAGGCTGTATAATCAGAATACCTCTTCTTCCGATTTGCTGGGTCTGCCCATAAGCTTGGTTACAGCTTCAAGCGGATCCTGACCGTTGTAGCACACCTCACAGAGCTGTTCTATGATAGGCACCTGAACATTATGAGCACGCGCGATATCATATGCGATCTTTGCACACTGATATCCCTCCACAGTGCCTACCTGCTTTACAGCGTCTGAAGCCGGTATACCCTGACCGATGAGCAGTCCTGCACGATGGTTTCTTGAATGAGGAGAAGTGCAGGTAACTATCAGATCGCCGACGCCGGACAGGCCGTCAAATGTTTCTCTTCGCCCGCCCATAGCAACACCAAGACGTGTAATTTCCGCAAGTCCTCTTGTCATAAGTGCGGCAAGCGTATTATCGCCAAGCCCCATACCTTCTACTATTCCACAGCAGAGGGCTATGGGGTTTTTTAATGCTCCGCCGAGTTCACAGCCTATAAGATCGCTGTTTCTGTAAATTCTGAAACGATCGTTCTGCAAGGTTTCCTGAAGATACATCATACAATCCTCATCTTCCGAAGAAACAACAATAGTTGTAGGCACATTTCTGCCTATTTCTTCTGCGTGCGAAGGACCTGTGAGTACTGCAATGCGGTTATCCGGCAGTTCTTCTTTGAGCACCTGTGAAAGACGTTTATCTGTTCCTTCTTCAAAACCCTTGCCGACATTCACTATTACAGTGTCCTTCTTTACATAAGGCTTTACTATCTGTACGACCTCACGGACAAATTTCGACGGTATGGCAAATACCAGTATGTCGCAGTCACCCGCACAGGAAAGATCTGTCGTAAGATTTATTGTAGGCGGTACTATTACACCCGGCAGAAGCTTTTTATGCTCGCCGTCATTGAGTATAGCGTCTATCTCTTCCTTGTACTTTGACCACGCTGTCACATTATGTCCGCGCTTGTCCCACATAATCGCAAGCGCAGTGCCGAATCCGCATCCGAGAATAGTTATCTTTGCCATTGTAATCCTTCTTTCTGTTACGACTTCTGTCCGAGTTTCTTCTCGGTGTGGTTTTTAAGCCTTACTAAGTTTCCTCTGTGCATAAAGAGTATCAGTACACAGATAAGCGCTGAAAGTATCACATTTACCCATACGCACGAATCTCCCACTATCATACTGTATATCAGTATCGTTATCGGATAAAGAACCGCCGCAATGCACGATCCGAGTGAAACATACCTTGTAATAGCAACCACTATAATAAATATTCCGAGCAATATGCAGGCGGGTATCCATTCAACAGTCATAAGCACCGCAACGGAAACAAGTATTCCCTTTCCGCCCTTGAAGCCGAAATATACCGGAAATACATGTCCGAGTATTGCCGCTACAGCCGCCGCAAAGCCGACATATGTCATTGAATTTACGGGATCTGCCGTATCAATGCCTGCAAGCCATAAAAAAGCAAATCTGACTATCAATATTGACAGCACACCCTTGAGTACATCGCCAAGCAGTACAAACAGTGCCGCTAGCTTTCCCTGTGTTCTCAGCGTATTGGTAAGTCCCGCATTTCCGCTTCCGAGAGTTCTTATATCTTCTCCTGTTTTTATCTTTGTAACGATTATAGCGCTGTTTATTCCGCAAAGCAGATACGGTACTACGATCATTATCGCATAACACAGATATATCATTATCCGTTATTCTCCTCGTTCTCTTGCAATTATTTTTATAGGCGTTCCGTCAAGCCCGAAACTCTCTCTTATCTGATTTTCTATATATCTCTGATAGGAGTAATGGAACAGTTCCTTATCATTACAGAATATGACGAACGTAGGCGGTTTAGCCGACGCCTGCGTCATATAATACAGCTTAAGCCGCTTGCCCTTGTCCGACGGCGGCTGTACTCTTGCGGTAGCATATCCCAGCATATCGTTAAGAGTACCTGTTGAGATACGTCTGATATTCTGCGAATAGGTGTACTTTATCTGCTCGAACAGCTTATCCACCCTTTGCCCTGTAAGCGCCGAAATAAACACAAACGGAGCGTATGACATAAATGAAAAATCGACCTCGAGCTTCTTTGTAAACTCCTGCATCGTCTTTCCGTCTTTTTCAACAGCGTCCCACTTGTTGATAGCAATAACGCTTGCCTTGCCCTGCTCGTGAGCATAGCCTGCAACCTTGCTGTCCTGCTCTGTAAAGCCCTCCGTAGCGTCTATCATTATAACGCAGACATCAGCTCTGTCTATTGCCATATAGGCACGCAGTACACTGTACTTTTCTATCTGCTCGTTTACCTTGGACTTGCGGCGGATTCCTGCCGTATCAATAAGCACATATTCCTGACCGTCACGCTCAATGACCGTATCGACAGCGTCACGGGTAGTACCTGCGATATTCGACACTATCATTCTCTGCTCGCCCGCAATTTTGTTTATGAGCGAAGATTTACCCGCATTCGGCTTGCCGATGACCGCAACCTTGATAGCATCTTCCGAATACTCACGCTGAGGATTTTCCTCAGGCATATTCTCAAACACAGCGTCAAGCAGATCTCCCGTACCGTGACCGTGTACGGACGATACCGCAATAGGATCACCCAGCCCGAGATTATAGAATTCATAGAAATCAGGCGGAACTTCTCCTATTCCGTCGCACTTGTTTACACACAGTACAACAGGTTTACCGCTCTTCTGGAGCATAGCCGCAACATCTGCGTCATTCGCCGTAACTCCCGATGTAACATCGGTCACGAATATTATCACATCTGCCTTGTCTATGGCAAGCTGTGCCTGCATTCTCATCTGTGAAAGTATCACATCCTTGCTGTCAGGCTCAATACCTCCCGTATCAACAAGCATAAATTCCTTGCCGAGCCACTCCGCCTTTGCATATATTCTGTCGCGGGTAACGCCGGGCGTATCGTCTACTATAGACATTCTCTTGCCGACAATACGGTTAAAGAGTGTTGATTTACCAACGTTCGGACGTCCTACTACTGCTACTATTCCGTTCATTCACTCATTCCTTTCTTTTATCTCTTATATAATCCGACAGTTATACTGCCGGCGCCTTTTATATTAAAGTCTGCGCTGTGATAATCGGTGCCGCTTATCAGCATCATACAGTCGGCAACATCTTTTATTTTGTCGTTGCCCTCACCAACAAGATACGTCGTATCATTGAAATTGCCTGTTGTAAATGCGTACACTTTGGAATATCTTGATTCTGTCTTTGATATATAATCAATCTTTGCCGCAGTGTCACACAATGCCGTGAATTTTTTACCGCTGTAATATTCGGTGCCGATTTGCTTTTCCGCAGGGACAGAGCTTACGCTTAAATCGGCAACACTGCTATCCCACGCCAGAATCAGATCATCGACCTTATTTTGCAGATATGTCACCATATTGCCCTTCTGAAAGCGTGTGAAGTTCTCGTCATTGCTCATTCTGAAATTATCAAGAAATAAATTCTCTCTCAGATACAGATATGTCAGGCTGTCATTGAGCGTAAGATTACAATCGGAGCTACCGAGAATATCCGTCTTGGTGCCGCTTTCGGCAAACTGTGAAAACTGTATCAGCCTTACAGTAATACTTGCCTTGTACGGTGTGTTCTCTAGTCTTGATACATCAACGCCGTTTACCGAACTGCCGTATTTCAGCACAACATTGAAGTAATAATCGCCGTTCAGCAGTTTTTCCGCCGTGTCCGTATCTCTTGACAAAAAGCCATCATAGCCGCTTCCTACAGTACCGAGTAAGCCTCTTGCCGCAACATTGACCTCAATATCATCCGGCTTTGTGCCGTCCGTCAGCAAAACAATCGTTTGAACAGCCTCGTTTATTACCTTATCGGCATTCAGATTATCATAGCATATCTTGTTATCGGTATCAACTATCAGCTGAAATTCCGTCCCGTTCTCAAGACGCACGTCGGCCTTGCAGTAACCGCTTGCATATTTATTGAAGTCCGGCACAGGTCCGGGATATTTCTTAGCCTGCATAAATTCAATGCTGACTACCTGACCCCCTCCGAAATTATCTTCAAGATATTTCTCGGCAACGGGCTTTGCCTCCCTTATATCCTCTTTCGCCTTTTCTTTTTCCTCAGCCGACATACAAGCCGTATACGTCAGTATCGCAAGACCCGATACGGCAAGCACCGCCAGAAACGAATATATCCTTTTTTTCAGTTTCATATATCCGCCCCTTCCCCTAAAATAGCGTCAAGAAGCTCATATCCGTCCGTTGCAACCGGCATTATCTCTATTCCGAGTGCCTGCTCAACATCGCTTACCGTCTTATCGTCAAGAAAAATATCGCTGTTTGTTTTCAGCATATTTTCCGTTATAAGCAGTCTTTCCCCCAGTTTATCTTTATAAGGTGTAAGCTGTGCAATTATATCCCCCGCCGTTATAAGTCCGGCAACGGTAATAGTTTCCCCGAAAAAGTCGTTTCTTATAGTATAAACGTCAACCACGGTATTCGGAAAATCTGTTTTCAGCATCTTACCAAGCGTATCAATAAGCGGTGCGGCAAGCACCCCTGTCGCCACCGAAACGTGCCGTTCCTTATCGTCCGTTTCACCGAATTCACGCTTATCCGCAAGTGCGTCGATAAATTCCTTCTGCAAGCTTGCACACATTCCCACGCCGTTTTCAAACTGGTCAAAATCGCCGTAGAACTCATAATCGGGCATTTTCCTCTTAGCCGTAAGATAGAATTCGTCCGACGCATACACTACCCTGTCGTGATACTTTTCAAACATCATATCACCGAAAAACTCCAGTGTGTCTATCGCCTTGCCTGCGGTTTCTTCGTTGAAAAGCTCCAGCTTCGGCAGCTTGTCCCTGAATCTTGTTACCCCTACAGGCACGCAGGCTACGCTCTTTACCGCAGGGTAAAGCATACAAAGGTCGGTCAGCGTTTTCTCTAGCTCCTTGCCGTCATTAAGTCCGGGACAAAGCACTATCTGTGTGTTTATCTCGATCCCTGCCGCAGCCATTTTATAAAGATAATCAAGGCACTTTCCTGCATTCGGATTTTTAGTCAGCTTTACACGAAGCTCAGGGTTTGTCGTATGCACCGAAATATTCATCGGCAGCTTCATCTTTATAATTCTGTCAACATCCTCATCGCTGAGATTTGTCATAGTAATATAGTTGCCTTGTAGAAAGCTCAGTCTTGAATCATCGTCCTTGAAATACAGCGTTTCACGCATACCCTTTGGAAGCTGATTTATGAAGCAGAACACACAGTTATTCTTACAGTGCTGCTTGCAGTCCATAAGATATGTTTCAAAGTTAAGACCGAGATCCTCATACTCGCCCTTCCTGATCTTGACTTTCTTATCATCAAGCTCTATTATGAGCTTTTTATCGGAAGCATAAAACTGATAGTCGAGTATGTCGTGTATAGCATTTCCGTTTATTGAAACAAGGCTTTCACCCGCCTTTATCCTCGCCTTATCGGCAGGAGAACCTTTATCTACGGAAGTTATCCTTACAGACACGTTATCAGTCCTTTCTTTCCAAATTCTCAATTAAACATACATATATATTATACACTTTTGTTGTGTAACCGTCAACATAAAATCTAAAAAGATAACTTTTCCAGCCTGTCGAAAAACCTATATAATTTTTAAAAATGGGGTGTCGAGCGTTGCTTGCTTTGTTTGTTTTGCATCTCTGCAAAGTCAGCTGTTTGTGCCGTTGCATCGTGCAACGGCTCGGTTCAGCTGACATAAGCGTCCTTGCTTATAACTTTTGGCAAGCAACTAAAGCGTCCTTGCTTTGGGGCGTAGCCCCCGACAGGGTCTAGGGGCGGTAGCCCCACACTCAGCCCCGGCACGGACGCCGGGCGTGTATACCCAAAGGCTCTGCACGATGCAGAGCCAACCAAGCATACACAGCCTTTCACGGGGGAAAGGGGTTTGGGGATAGGGATAATAAATCAGAAGTTTATTTCAAAAATAGACTTTTTCTACAAGCTGAACTTTTATCTCCTGCCCTGCAAACTATCATAATAAAATTCCGCAAAACAAAAAGGCAGTAGGTCATTTCTGACATACTGCCACAATGTTTGCGTCAACAAGCATTACGCCTCTTTATTAGCGATAACTTCCTTGCCCTTGTAATAACCACAATTGCCGCATACTCTGTGAGGGAGCTTTAACTCACCGCACTGAGGGCAACGTGAGAATGCAGGTGCAGATAGCTTCCATACCTGTGAACGTCTCTTGTCACGTCTTGCCTTAGATACTTTTCTCTTTGGAACTGCCATTTTAGCACCCCCCTCTGTTGTTCATTATCTCAAAAATAAGCCGATTTATCATCGTCTAAGCTAACACGAGTGATATTATACTACAAAAATCAAAATTTGTCAACACTTATTTGAGATATTTTTTAATATTTTCTGTGAGGTCTGCTACTTCAGCAGAAATTGTGAATGTAACGTGTGTGTTTTCGCCGCTTACTGCCGCAATCTTGTCAAACATAGCGCCGACCTTTTCCATATCTCTGCCGCAGATCTTGAGAATACCGTCAACAAAGATGTCTGTGCAGTCGTAGTCAGATGCGAGCATACCTGCGATGAAGCCGTACATTGCATCGTAGTTATCGATGTTGTAGTCTTCAATGTTTACCAGACGTACCTTGTGATAGATGTCTATGTTGAGTGAAGAACCGATCTGAATAGCAACAACGTTGCCCTTGCTTGCCTGTTCAGCTTCGTGGATAGCGTCTATAAGTAACTTTGTCTTACCTGTTCCCTTTTTTCCTGCGATAAGTTTAATCATTGTAAAGTCCTCCGTATTTTTACGGCAGAGTCGCCGTTTAATATAATAAAAATCATCCTTGCGACCGATCTCGCTTCGGCCGATCACGGTCGCTCAGCACGATTTATTATCCTTAGCCTATCTTAGCTTCAAGGGCAGCCTTTGCGTCCTCATAGCCGGGCTTACCGAGAAGGGCGAACATATTCTTCTTGTAGCTTTCAACACCGGGCTGGTTGAACGGATTTACACCGAGCAGATAACCCGATACAGCGCAAGCCTTCTCGAAGAAGTAGATGAGATAACCAAGCTCGCTCTCGTTTACTTCGGGCATTTCAAGCACCATATTGGGTGTGCCGCCCTCGGTATGAGCGATTATAGTACCCTCGTAAGCCTTCTGATTTACGACTGACATATTCTGATTTGATAAGAAGTTCAGTCCGTCGCCGTTTGTTGCGTCATTCTTTAAGAAGAAGTCCTTCTGAGCCTTTGCGATATGAACTACTGTTTCAAACAGGATGTTTGAGCCGTCCTGAATGAACTGACCGAGTGAGTGAAGGTCGGTCGAGAATGTAGCGGATGCCGGGAACAGACCCTTGCCGTCCTTGCCTTCGCTCTCGCCGAACAGCTGCTTGAACCATTCGTTCATCATAGCAAATGAGTTTTCGTAAGCTACCAGCATTTCTACCTTGTAGCCCTTGTTGCGAAGTACGTTACGCAGTGCGGCGTACTTGTAGCAATCGTTCTTTTCGATATCGCATACAGAGAAGTCCTCTCTTGCCTTTGCGGCACCTGCCATAAGAGCGTCGATGTCACAGCCTGCACAGGCGATGGGAAGAAGACCTACCGCTGTAAGTACCGAGAAACGTCCGCCGACATCATCGGGGATAACGAATGTTTCATAACCCTCAGCGTCTGCAAGCTCCTTGAGTGTTCCCTTTGCCTTGTCCGTAGTTGCGTAAATTCTGCCCTTTGCGCCGTCCTTGCCGTACTTTTCTTCGAGCATTTCTCTGAATACTCTGAATGCGAGTGCAGGCTCGGTTGTCGTGCCGGACTTTGATATAATGTTAACAGAGAAGTCCTTATCCTTAACAAGCTCTATAACTTCATTAAGATATGTAGGGCTTATGCTGTTTCCTGCGAAGAATATCTTGGGCGTATCCTTAGCGAGTGAGTTGTAAAGCGTACTTCTTAAAAGCTCGATAGCCGCTCTTGCACCGAGGTAAGAACCGCCGATACCGATAACAATAAGCACCTCGCTGTCAGCCTTTATCTTAGCCGCAGCCTTCTTGATTCTCTCGAATTCTTCCTTGTCATAGTTTACGGGAAGATCTACCCAGCCTAAAAAGTCGTTTCCTAAGCCGTTCTTGTTTTCGATCATCTCATGAGCGGCCTTTACCATAGGCTCCATGCCCTTAAGCTCATCGGCGTTTACAACGCCCTTAAGATACTTGTCGTTAAGTGTAACTGCCATACTATTCTCTCCTTTTATACTCTTTCCACACATAAGTTATAAAGCTACGGTACTCATAACTTTTTCTGTCTGCCGATGCCGTTCTTTATATAGTTCTATTATAGCGAAATCGGCTGTGATTTGCAAGATGTTTTGCTAAGAACTGACACTTTCGTCTAATTTCACAAAATAAAATCAAGTTTTTTGTGCATTTTTAACCCTCGCTATCATACATAATCGAATTTCATAAAACCGCAAACTTTTGAATTGAATTTTTTCATCCTGCTTTCCTGCCGATAGTTAAATCTGTATTATCTTTGTTTATATTGCATATATTTACTGATAATTTTTGTTAACAATCTCCAAAATCACAGCAGACTTATAATATTATTGCTTTTAATGCTTGATTTAATCAAAATGTTTTTGTATAATAAAACTAAAATTTGCTAAAAGTTAGCTATAGGTATTCGCTAAGATACCGATAAAATTTAACGAATAGGAGAAATATTATATCTATGAAACCTGCTTTCTACCTTCCCTCAGCCTACGACAAATTAAGAATAAAGCCTGAAAAGAACGACGTCGAAAGCAAGAAAGCAAGGAGGAAAACCGTTGAAATATAACACCCTCTATTTCAGCCTGTTAAAAACCTACCTGAAAAGTGACGTCAAACTGAATATTTTTATTTTTCTTATTTCTCTGTGCTCCGTGTTTTCATTCCTGCTTTTTAATGTCGGTTATAAAAGTTCCGAATATGCCTACAGCAGTATGTATGACCGTTCAAAATACGGATTTGAAATTACAGATTACACAACTGATGACATCAACTTCATTACTGATAATTTTCCCGAAATCACTTTTATAACGTGTGGCAAAACAAAAATTTCATATTTGACAAAAGACGGAATGATTTGCAAATTTTATGGCTGTATTCAATGTTTTCCCGCATATTTTGAACAGCTTCATCACAACATAAATCCCGCCTACCCCATAAAATCAGGCAGGGATTTTACAAAAGAAGAACTGGAAAAAGATATGGGAAAAATAATTGTCGATTCCGAAAGCGGATTTTCTGTGGGAGATACACTCACGCTTCCGTCCGACAAAGGAAATGTTGAGCTTGAAATCATAGGAACATCTGACAATTTCGTGCTCCCCTTTTCATTCTTTTCTTCAGACAAAGATATTACAGTTTACGATAAAGAAAAAAATAGTACGTTTGATTGTATTTGTTATACAGGCACATCTGTAAATATAAATGTAGCTTTTAAGCGTGATCTTTCACAAGAGGAAACGGAGAAATTATACAATGCCGTAAACGGAAACCTTGAAATCACCTCACCGTCTACAGCCAATGGCGGAAACTTGTTTTTTTATGCATTTTCAAGCACTTTTGTAGCCATAGCCTCGGTTTTCACTGCCATTCAGCTTCTGACTCTTATGCTTCACCTCGCAGAAAACTGTTCCGAACAGCTAAGCGTAATCAAAACAACAGGCTGTAAAGATAAGTATGCCGTAGCACTTCTTATGTGTGTAAACCTGACCTACGTTTTAGCGGCATTTATAGCGAGTATTGTTCTGCTTCCGCTTCTTGTATATTTTACAAAGCAGCTAAGACTTGAATATATTCCCCGGTTGGACGATTATCTTATTTCTTTCATTATATTCTCGGCTATAATGCTGATCTCTACGCTTCCGGGACTAAAGCGTACAGTCAGAAACCCGCTCAGAAAGAGAGGCGGCTGATATGAAAATACTATCTCTTATCCAATCTGTACTGTTGTCAAGAAAACGCAACTGTATTATGATATCGCTCTGCTTTATTTTCACAACGCTGTTGTTTAATCTTATGATTGCAATAAGCAGTGATTACATAAACGGCGTCAATTATATATCAAAAAACCGCTATGACAGGACGGCAATTGTAACACATACCACTTCATTAAAGCCATTGTCGGCACAGCGCATTTCCGATGAGTTGAAAAGACAAGGCGTAAAATGTCGTATGGAAATACTTAACATCAATAATTCCTTAATGTACAGCGAGCAAAGCCGAATAAGCGATGAATATATAAAGCTGCTGACCTATAACTTGCATCCGGATAATTTATCCCTATATACCAGATATGAAAAAGATTCATTTAATGTCAGCGGTTATACGACCGAGCCCAGCGAATATCTTGATGTAGAGCTTGAAGGCGAAAAACCCGATATAAATAAGGATTACGGCGGGAAAATTCCCGTAATTGTTCAATCCGTTTCAGACAAAGAAATCGGTGACACCGTGAAAGGCAGAGCCGCACAGGGCAAGTTTGAGCTGCTGGTAGTCGGAAAATATAAAAGCAATGAAGTATGGGACTTGCTGCTATCTCCCGGCGATCTGCTATATAACAGTTCTTATTATACCGATTATCGCATACTTGAAAAAAGCGGTTGTTACACCCCTGATAATCGGGACTTTACGGAAAAGCAGTACGAAAATGATGATAATTATTTTCACGAGCATTTTTGCGATGTCATACTGCTCAAAACAGATGATATGTTTTATGCGGAGTTCGAGTCAAGAATTCGTAACACATGGTCTGCGAACGATGAAAAGAAAGGCGATATTATATTCGGCTATCCGCTTTTCGGCGTAGATAAAGACACATTCAGCAATGATTATATCAGCCTCCTGCAGCTCTTCCCTGCCTTTATCGCTATTGCGGTTGTCGGCTCTATAGGTATAGTCGCAAACGGTTTTCTGAATGCCGAAAGCCGCATAAAAGCCGCCGCTGTTTTCCGCTCCTGCGGTGCAAACACAAGTAAGATAGCTATTATAAACACCGTGTGCGAACTGGTTGTAATGCTGTTTTCCACGATTGTTTCATTTATAATTCTGCTTATCATAAAGCTTATATTCGGACTCAACATCATCAACGCCGACAGCATACTGTTCACAGCGTTATATCTTCTGATACTCACCGTCCTGATAAGCATTATCGGAAATATCACACTGCTTAAAAGCAAAATGCTTGATGTAATACGGAGGTACGAAAACCAATGATAAAACTCGAAAATGTGGACAAATATTATAATTATCATATGGATACCGAGGTTCACGCACTGAAAAACGTAAACCTGACAATCGACGACGGCGAAATGGTAGCTATAATGGGCGTTTCAGGCTCGGGAAAATCTACTATGCTTCATATCCTCGGTTGCCTTGACTCGCAGACTAAAGGTAAATATTTTTTGGGCGAATATGAGGTTAGCAAGTATTCCTCCAACACAATAGCGGAGATAAGAAACGAAGAAATAGGCTTTGTCCTGCAGAATTTCGGACTTCTGAGCGATAAATCGGTATATGAAAATATATCGTATCCGCTTATCTTCAACCCTGCCGTAAAATACAAAATGATGAAAAAGCTGATAACCAAGGCGGCGGAAGATATGCTTGTATCCGATCTTCTGAAAAAGCCCGTAAAAGAGCTTTCCGGAGGTCAGAAACAGCGTGTTGCGCTTGCAAGAGCCATTGTCAACCGCCCGAATATAATACTTGCCGATGAACCTACAGCGGCGCTTGACAAAAACACCGCAAACGATATAATAAACGTTCTCATTAACCTTAACAAAAACGGCAAGACCGTAGTAATTGTCACCCATGACCGCTCTGTTGCCGAAAAGTGCAACAGGATAATAGAGCTGTCCGACGGCGAGATAATCTCCGACAAAGAAAATATACCCGCCTGATTTCCATATTCATAACTCCTCATCCCCGTACAGACCGCACGGGGATGTTTCTCATTCTACATTGAGAAAAACCGCCTGATAATTATCAGCAGACTGCTGAAAAAGTTAAGCTCTCCGACCTCGCCCGTAGTCACAATATCGCTGTAGAAGATTTCCTCTCCGTCAAGGCTCGCCCTGACCTCCCCGACCTTTTCGCCGTACTGAACAGGCGCAGGCAGACTATCGACCACCGTATGAGTGTATTCTATCCTTTTTGAGCTTCCTTTAGGGATTACAATAGTATTGAGCCTTTTGACCCTTACCTCAGCCTGCTTTTCAAGCCCTTCGGTGACAGTTACAGGTGTCAGCACATCAGAGTCTACCGCCGTCCTGTACAGCTCAAAGCCCGAAAAGCCGTGATTCAGCAGGTCGGTACACGCAGTAAAACGCTGTTCGCTTTCCTTACAGCCAAGCGCCACAGCACACAGCTTCATATTTCCTCGTTTCGCCCACACTGCAAGACAACACCCTGCGTTGTCCGTAGTGCCGGTCTTTCCGCCGATGATTCCATCATAGCGTTGCATCAGCTTGTTCGTGTTAAGAAGCTGTGTCTGTCGCTCTCCCTCACGCACATAATCAAGTCTTGTGTTGAAAAACTCGTTATAGCAGTCATATTCCGACACAGCGGCGCTCAGAATTGCCGTATCATAAGCTGAGGTATAATGCGTATTGCTGTCAAACCCTACGCAGTTATCATAGTGAGTATCGCTCATTCCAAGCTCCTGCGCCCTTTTGTTCATACGTTCAACGAACATTTCTTCAGTCCCTGCTATATATTCGCATACCGCCACGCAAGCGTCATTCGCAGATGCGATAACCACCGAGCGTATCATATCGTACGCCGGCATTTCTTCCCCGACATTAAGCCATATCACCGAGCCGTCCATAGCGTTCGCTCTTGCGGTGGCTGTAATCACCGTATCCATGTTAAATGTACCTTTTTCCATCTCCTCAGCCCAGATAAGCAGACACATAAGCTTAGTCACTGACGCCATCGGTAACCTTTCGTGCGAATTATACTCATACAGCACCTGACCTGTAGACGCTTCGGTAACGATAGCCGCTTTGGCTATCCCTGTAACCTCTCCCTCCGAATAAGCAGTTACCGAACCGCAAAGCGTCACCGTCATCGCAGTCACCGCCGCAGTTATTCTTTTTATAAATTCAGACATAAAAACCTCCGCCTCATTTTAATAAATCTCTGATAATTATATGCACATAATTTCCCTTTTCTGCATAAATTACACGCCGGTTGTAAAAAATATGTACAAAACCCCAATGAAAGGCAAGGTAATAATATGAATTATAAAATCTGTCTGCCTATGAAGCTGTTTATGCTGTTCTGCTTTGGCGGCGGAGCATACACGATAACCGAACTGCTGTTTCGAGGTAACAGTCACTGGACTATGTTCATCTTAGGCGGGATCTGCTTTCTGATCATCGGCGGTCTGAACGAAAAATTCGACCTCTCGCTCCCCGTTCAGATGGCTGTATCGGCGCTTATAATCACCGTCCTTGAATTTATCTGCGGTTGTATTGTCAACCTGTGGCTTGACTGGAAGGTATGGAACTACGAACAGCTTCCGTTCAATCTCCTCGGTCAGATATGCCTGCTGTTCACGGTACTCTGGTTCTTTCTCTCAGCCGTCGGAATTTTCACCGATGATATTCTCCGCTGGAAAATGTTCTGTGAAGAAAAGCCCCACTACCGCCTAGTCCCGAAACGCACAAAAGCAAACTGAATATGAATACAGCCCGGGAAGCAATATCACTCCCGGGCTGTCAGTTTAAGGAAAACTTCCTTAACCACCGTAGTTATTTATTCTTTTTTCTTTGATCCGCTCTCGCAAGCAACACCGCCGCAATCGCAACACCCGCAATTATCGCCGCAAAGCTGACTACTGTCATGATCTGCGAGTGTGAACTTATTCTTATCGGAGAATCGTCAACCTTTCTTCTGAAAAACGCCGGATAAACATCAGCGAATGTTTCCGTACAGTCCTCACTGTCCGAAAACGACAGTTTAAAGTCTTTCATATAGAATTCTATCGTTTTTGTGTCGGAGACCCCGTATGCCTTTATAACCATTCTGCTTGCGTCTTCCGGGATAGGTGCAGGCTTGTCATCGCCCAGATAAGCCTCGATGAAATTCTCCGCATTATATATGTAAAAAGTTGTATAATCTCCTGCCGTTTTTACACCGTTTGCGTCATAAAATTCAACATCTATACGTCCGCCGTTGTTATCGGCAAGCGGCGAACTGTTTCCGAGCGTGACCGAGAAATAAAATCCGTGACTGCCGTCAGGTATTTCAAACGTCCGCACTGCCGCAACATCATAGTCTTCGTTTACATCCGGCATTTTTCCCGTAGCTTTAGTCTTGTCAAAATACAGCACGTTGTTTCTTTCATCGTATTGCAACGAGCCGTCAGTCGTCCAACTTGCCGTATCTTCCCAGTTTTCAAAATAGTTTTCCGACTGATTAGCCATAGTTTTTCCTCCGACTTATCCAAAAGGTTATCTGCACTTGCCGTATCGGCGTTTTCCCGACATTCCCAACGCTTTATATCATTTGTTGTAATACACAACATCGGCTTTTTTCAGCTGTTCGTCAATATACTGTTCAAATTTATCTCCGACCTCATAGACATTATTTTCATCAACGGTGATATTTTCATCTTCGAGAAATTTGTTGTACACTCTCTGCCTGTTCACCATCGCAATATACGAATCTGCGCTGTCTTTTATGTACTGCTCTTCAGTTGTTGACAGCTTTTTAAGGCATTCGTCCATTATCTCACGGTTGACTTTTACATTGTCATATTGACCTGAATATGCATCAAGATTGTCAAGCTGTTGCTTTAACTGTTTCTCGGCTTCATCTTTTGAAATACTGTTATCCATACCGAGGAAATAAGTCGTTTCCACTATTTTTTTGATAGCCTTGTCCCTGTCATCGGGGTACTGCTCGTCAAGCCTTTTAAGCGTGATCTCCTTATTATCGGGTGTAGTTATATCGTCAATATGACTGCTTATAACCTCTTTGAAAACCGCATTTGTCTTTAATTGCTCCTGCAGCTGTTCCTCGGTGATATCGGTACCGTTCACCGTTGCGACAAGATTTTTATTGCTCTGACACCCGATAAGAAAAAATGCCGACAAACACACAAATACTGCCGCAAGCACAGACTTTTTCAAGATCTTTTTCATACAAATACCTCCCGGCAGTTTTTCTGCCTTTTATATATATTACAATTCAGCAGTGCGTTTTGTCCATAGTAAAAAATAAATTATCATGAATATTCTTTAATATGATTAACATAGCAGCACGCAAAAACTCAACTTGGTACGATTTTCCGAAAATCCGCTACCATGACACCCACCGCGGCAGTATCGAATATATTCCGCCTGTCAATTAAACTCACTGTAATTTGAAAGCTCTGTCGAACCGTCCGATGAACGTGGATTTCTACTGTCAACAATACTGATAATTTTAGAAATATATAATTCTAATTTTGAATTATAATAAGCAAATTCAAGATATTTGCTATAACGGTTATCCTCTGAGCAGTAACACTCATATTTATATGTGCTAATCTTCTCTGTTTCATTCTTAGGGACAAAACCCCCATAAAAGTGTTCTTTCCCAAAAATTTTTTCTACATCATCAAGAGTGCTTTTATCCGTAAGCTTATTTACTTTTTCATTGAACTCATCTGAAAAAATATCCACCTTTCCGTTTAACTGTATCTGCTGTATATAATCATGATTATATATTACTGCATTTAAAGCAGGATATACTTCTATGCTTTCGCTATCATTTATTGTATATACATACCAGTCAACTCCCGAACCAATATTTACATAATCATCTCCTAACACTTCCATTACATACTCTGCGGTATCATCATCCGTAAAAGTTTTAAGCTTATCTATATATTCTTTCCTCTTTTGCTCATCCGGAGTAAGTTCTTCTGCCTTGCTTTCTTCCGTGCTAACCTCGCTTGTTTCAACAGATGATGTTGATACAGTAGTTTCGGTTACACTTGTCGAATCTCCCGGCACTTCCGTAGAAGCACCAATATTCGCCTTACTGCTCTGACAAGCTGTGAGCGTAAGTGCCGCTGTTATAATTATTGCAATCAGTTTTTTGTTCTTCATAGCTTTCCCTCACTTTCTCATTCCGTATAATCCGCCCGCCGCGGCTTTACAGCGCGGCAGTATCGAATATATTCCGCCTGTCAATTAAACTCACTGTAATTTGAAAGCTCTGTCGAACCGTCCGATGAACGTGGAAACGAACTGTCAACGACTTTGATAACTCTTGATATATATAATTCTAATTTTGAATTATAATAAGCAAATTCTAAATATTCTAAATATCGATTATCTCCGGAACAATACCAAAGATACTTATATGTATCAACTTTCTCTGTTCCATTTTCCGGAATAAAGCTTCCGTATCTGAACTCTGTTCCGAAAATTGTTTCTACATCATTCATAGTGCTTTTATCCGTAAGTCTATTTACTTTTTCGTTGAACTCATCTGAAAAAATATCTACCTTTCCGTTTAGTGGTATCTGCTGTGCCCGATAATGGTAATATGCCACCTTATTCATTCCGGGAACAACCGATATACCCTCGTCAGAATTTATTGTATATATATACGTTTCAAAACCTGAACCTACAATTTTATAGTCATCGCCCAGTACTTCCACTGCATATTCTGCCGTATCATCATCCGTAAATGTTTTAAGCTTATCTATATATTCTTTCCTCTTTTTCTCATCCGGAGTAAGTTCTTCCGCCTTGCTTTCTTCCGTGCTAACCTCGCTTGTTTCAACCGATGATGTTGATACAGTAGTTTCGGTTACACTTGTCGAATCTCCCGACACTTCCGTAGAAGCGCCTATATTTGCCTTACTGCTCTGACACGCTGTGAACGTAAGTGCCACTGTTATAATTATTGCAATCAGTTTTTTGTTTTTCATACTTATTCTTCTTCCATATAATCATGATTTCCGATACGATCAACATATTTTATACTATTTATGATATATACCTTTAATTCATCAGTGTATCCGAAAAATAAAGAAACTTTATTATCTCCAAAATATATAATACCATTCTCTTCATTTCCATCTTCATTTGTAAATTTCCAATAAGTCATATTATCAACTTCAAAAGGATCCCCGAAAAGTTCTACAACATTTTCAAGCGTACTCTCCGAATTCAATTGGTTTAACTTATCTGAAATTTCCTTAGGAAAACGACTTATATTTCCATTGAGTTCAACCTCTTCTGATTTATAATTATAATATGCCAAAAAATCTCCCATTCCGTTTCCAACCTGAAAATACTCCCACGGATATATTTCATATAAATAACGAGATATACCTGAACCAATTTCTCTGTATCCGTCACCCATCTTTTCGAGTATATCCCATTCTCTATCATCCCGTTTCACTGTACTTGCTCTCTCGAAAAGCTCTTTTCTTCTCTTATCTTTTTCACTGAGAATTTCATTATTACTCTCATCTGTGCTTGCAACACTTGTTTCAACAGATGATGTTGATACAGTAGTTTCGGTTACACTTGTCGAATCTCCTGATACTTCCGTAGAAGCGCCTATATTTGCCTTACTGCTCTGACAAGCTGTGAACGTAAGTGCCACTGTTATAATTATTGCAATCAGTTTTTTGTTTTTCATGATATATTCTCCTTTGTCAATTCTTTTTAATTGCATAATAAACCGTATCGCTTGTATAAAATGTTTTATTTCCATACATCCACCCTGTTGCCGCATTATCAACAGACGGATTTACATTTTCCGATGCCTGCTCTGACGGATTACTCCACCCGTGTTTGTTATACCATACTCCATCGTTTGCCCTGTACCAGAAATGGTAATCATAATCGACAGAATCATCGACAGCGTTATAATAACTTCCTACTCTCATACATATTAACCACTCATCGTCATCAAGCACCGCTTTGTACCCTGTATCATCGGAAGAGATATATCTCCATCCACCTTTATGATACGTTTCAAGCCATTGCTGAAAACGTTGTCTTGTTTTTTTGAGCGCATATGACACTGTTTTGTTAACCCTTATACTTTCAATATCTTCATCGGTTAAATAGAAAAATCGGAATGAATCGCTGTAATATTTCTCATACTTTCTAAACAGCGAATAGTCTTCAGTTGCAAGCAACAAACAATTGATATTCGTAGAAGTTTTTCGAGTATATCCTCTGCAACCGTTACTATTATAATTAATCACAAAATATGGCTTATAATCCGCATTTCCCTGCATAGAACTGAAAGTTTTCATATTCTTTGCATAACTTGCTGTTTCAAAAGTAGTACTTGCAGTCATGAAAACCATACCTTTTTGCATATTTGATGAATTATTAAGCCAATTTTTAACTAAAGGCGTTATATTCCAAGCGTACCACTGTTTGCCGTACCCGTATTTTGTTCTGATACTGTCGCCGCCGTCACTTTTTACATTATATGCATGGCTTTTATTGCTTGTATCACTCTGACGATATATTTCGACAGGAGAACCGGCACTTCCCGCATTTAACGCATTCCACGTTTTTACATCTTTTTCAGTCCAGTTGTTGCCTTTGAACTGTGCACAAACTATCGGCGTAGACACACTTTGACACATCAGATCTCTTATTTCGACATAAGCACTGATAACTTGCCATGAATCGGTTAAATTATTTGCAACAGTAACATTTTTTCCCATTTTGATCAAAGTCCTGCATGCGCCCCAGTCTGTCCAACCGACTCTTGAAACTCCGGAAGTTCCGAGCGATGTTTCGCTTGTTCCCTTACCGTCCTTACCTTTGAAAACTTGAAGATCCTGTATGCTGAAATTATCTTCTGCTGAATTTATATCCGGATCGATTTTAACAGGATACTTGGTATCGGGATCGGTAAGATATGCCC
>ERZ780177.23-NODE-23-length-130622-cov-14.589245_pt1 | contig 130622 bp, 130 predicted proteins | sample MGYA00510973_ERZ780177 | MGnify/ENA primary metagenome ERZ780177 (study PRJEB29588, sample SAMEA2144396) | human gut metagenome | biome: human gut; feature: human-associated habitat; material: faeces | place: Denmark | collected 2008/2010 ...
CAGAAGGGAAAAGGCGCAAGCAGATGGCGCAGGTGAATCTGGAAATAGTATTAGGCCAGAAAAGCGGCAATCTGGGCGTAATCCTCTTCCTTCGTACATTCCAGCCCGCTGCTTTCAGGGCTGGTGTGTGCAAGCAGTGAGATGAACACATATTGAGACAACACGCTTTTCAGATCAAGTTGATCGTTTTTCGTAAGGAAGAATACGTCGCCGTCGCATTGCTTGACGGCCTTCATCAATGCCACCGGGTCAATGCCGGGTTTGAGCTTCTTCACCAGTAGACCTCCTATTGATTTTCTTCTTCCTGGGCCCGCAGCTGCTTGCGGTAGGCGCTGGGCGTCATGCCGACCTTCTCGCAGAACACCTTGCCAAAGTAATTCCGGCTGTTGAATTGCAGCGTTTCGCTGATTTCATCCACGGACTTCGAGGTGGTCACCAGCCAGATCTTGGCCAGGTTGATGCGCTCGTCCTTGATGAAATCCACCACCCTGATGCCCATCTCCTTGTTGAAGCGCTTGGACAGGTAATACTCCGAATAGCCAACATGCCGCGCAATCTGGGACAGCTCCAGGGGCTGAAGAATATGGCGCCGAATGTAGTCGCAACACTGCTGCACCGGCTTGGAAACGTCCGGAGTGGCTCGAAGGTCATGCACCTTGCGGATGTAATCCTCCATCATGCGGCGATTGACCGTCAGCAAATCCGTCATGGTGGCGGCGCGCTCCAGGCGGTCGCAATGTTCTGTTTCCATCGCGAATGCGGTCTGCGGGGGCATGCCGCCCTGAATCGCGGCGCGGGTGCATTGCCCGCAGAAAATCATCAGGGCGTTTTTCAGGCGCCGGAACTGTCCCGCCGCCGGGAACTGCACGGGAAGCTCCAGTCCGGTGAGCCGATCCAGCACGTTCCTGTATTCCAGATTGCCCTCCCGAATCATTTGCAGCAGCGTTTCCTCCGTCATGTGGATGCGCTCCACATTCGTGGAATCCCAGCCGCCGTCCGCGTCCAGCTCGTCGCCCAGGTGACGGTAGATGTTTTTCCCGTCCTCAATCACGGTTTGGAACTGGAATTCCTGACGCTGAATCTCCTCCTGGAACAGCATGTAGTGCAGCATCTGCACATACTGGCCGAAGTTTGCCATGGACAGCACGGGTATCTTTTTCATTTTTTCCAGCAGCATGTTGCGTGCCTGTTGGGAGAGCGTCAGGCGGTGCAGCGCCGTCTCAATGCTGCGGAAGGAGCTGCTGCTGTTGAAGATGGGGCCAATCATAATCAGCTCTTCCGGCGCGCCGTTTTTCCACATGTACTCCGCGCCCCATATGATGCCGATGGAATCGCTGAGAATGACCGGGCGGTCGCGCCGCACCTGTTCCCCGGTCGCGTAGTCCAGGCATCCGCTGGAACGAAGGAACAACAGGAACTCTTGCTCATCCGGGCAAGTGGAAAAGAACAGCTTCTCCCCCGTGACGGAAAAGCACCAACAGCTGAGGCCGCAGGCGCTGTGTATCAGACCGGAAAATACCCGGCTGCGCACATAGATATTCGTCAAAAGCATTTCTTCGTTCATCATGTTCCCCCACGATTTCATGGTGAGGATGAGGCGGAGCCTTCCGCCCCATCCCATGAGAACATTATAGCAGGTTCTTTTTCGTCTGGCAACGGGTTATTCCGCGTCGCTTTCCTGGAGAAGCTCGTTGAACGATTTCAGCACCTTCTGGTAGCCGCGCTTCTTCAGGTCGGCGCAGTAGGTATCCCAATCGCTCTCCAAATTCTTCTTGCCCGTGATGAACTGCGGCACCTGCACATACATATACTCGTTGACAATTCGTGAATACACCTTGTTGTTGCTCTGCACAGCCTTGACGGGCAGCTGATGGTTGAAGGGATAGAGCGCCATGAAGCCGATTGGCTTGTACAAATCCCATTGTCCGATGCAGTGCTGAACATAGGTGTCTGTATCCCCGTAATCCACCAGCATGGGCGAACTCAGTCCCATCACGCGGGAGCCGTTCATGGCTGTGCGGATGTTGCCGTCATTGACCTTGAGCAGGTCATGGAAGCGCACCATCTGCTGGCCGTCGCGTTCCACCAGCGTATAGGCTGCGTCAACGCCGAATCGGAGATACGTCGCGTCCTGAAGCTGAGCCTGCTGCTCGGCACTGAGGCCGTAGTTGTACAGCATGGCGCCTTCTTCCGTGTAGAAGTAATCCAGCCAATGGAAGAGCAGCGCCAAATCCTTCTCCTTGGCCTTGTCTGTCACCACCACAGAGCCGCCGTACTTGGCCGTGCCAAAGAAGGTATTGGGGATTTTCAGCTGTTGCTCGGGCCCGCCATAGACGTCGTTGATGGGGTTGGCCGCGCCAAAAACCACCGCGCCCTCCGTATAGGGCAGGGACGCATTGCTGATGCGGCTGCCCAGGGTGGATACACTGCCCTGCCAGAAGCCCACCTTGCCGGAACGCACCGTTACATCGTCGATCTTGTAATACATATCGCCGGAGCGCTCGGCAAATTGCTTGTCAATCCAGCCGCGGTTCCACCAGGCGTTCATGCACGCCAGATACGTCTTGAAGGTGTCGGAATCGCCGCCGAACTTGACTTCGTTATGCTCGGCGTCATACCAGAGCCAGGGGCTGCCCCCGCCGAAGGAGCTGACCAGATCACCGTTCTGATTAAAACCGGGATAGTACACGCTGGTCACATAGCCATCGGCGATGCCCTGCTCCTTCAGTGCCCGTTCGAAGATTTCAAACATCCATTCCCAGTCGCTGATGTAGATGGGGTCGGTGTTTCCGCTGGGGAAGATGACGTCATCCACCCAGCTGTCGCCGTTGACGTTTTTCTCCAGCGTAGCGGATTCGATGGCGTTGCCGTCCTTGTCCAGGGTGTAGTGGCCGGAAAACGCCTGGCCTGCCTTGGGATTGGGGCGGGGCTCGCTGTCCGCCATGGGATCAAACAGCATATCCGGCTGCACGCCATAGCGCACAATCCAATCCCGGCGGTAGCACCAGCCAGCGAACAGATCGTAAGCGGATAGATTGGCCCGGATACCCGTGAGGGTCAGGTGGAGGTCCTGATCGCCCACCGGCGTGGTGGCAATCACTTGGGGATTCGCCTCCAACTATGCCTTATAGTTGGGCATATACTGGTCGATGTAGGGTCCCAGGTCGAGGATGTTGCCCGCCTCATACAATTCCGCCAGGGAGCCGCCGAAGTAGGTCATGCTCATCACATCCGGGTAGGATTGGGTGGAAACCAGCAGGCTCAGGTTGTCGGCCTCCTTGCCGGCGGGCGGCACCTGGAAGCTCATCAACACCCGCTGCTGCGTGCCGTCCGAGGCCTCAAAGGTCTTGTAGTTGGCAATATAGCGCATCACGGGGTTATCCTCATAGTTCAGGTAATACTCCGTGCTTTCACCCTTGTCCAGCAGATAGGTGAAGGAACGCAGCGCAGGATCGCTTTCGTTTTCAAGGGGCGCAGCGCCCTGGGACGCGGTCACCGGCCCGTTCAGCTGGGACAGTTCGGCATGGTCCGCCCGGTAGAAAATATAGACCACCGCGACCAGCAGCAAGCAGACGAGAATCATTTGCATGATCTGCTTGAGGCTGAATTCTCTTTTCATATTTTCCCGTCCTTTCACGATCAGCCCTTGACGCCGCCTTGCAGCTGACCGGCTTCAATCTTATCCTGGAAGAAGGGCATCGCCACCATGATGGGCAGCGTGGCTACCACGATCACGGCAAACTGAATCAGGTAACGGCTGTAGTTCGGGGTGGCCGTTTCCAGGAAATTGACGTTGGCACTCGTCATTTCATTGATGAAAAGCTGAATGGGCCACTTGGTCTTATCCGCAGGCACATAGATGGAGGCGTTGTACCAGGAGTTCCAGGCACCGACAAAGGTGTTCAGCAAGGTGATGAAGAACATCCCCTTCGCCTGGGGCAGCATGATCTGGAACATCACCCGCAGATGTCCCGCACCGTCTATCCGCGCGGCCTCCACCGTGGAAAGCGGCACTGCCGCAAAGGCCTTGGCGGCGAAAATCAGGTAGAAAGTCTGGGTTGCCTCCAATAGAATGATGGAAAGCCGGCTGCCTGTAAGCCCCAGGGTATTCATCACCATATAGGTGGGCACGATACCGCCGCTGAACAGCATGGTGACAAACAGGAAACCATACATGATGCCCTTGCCCTTGGTGGGCTGGCTGAGGGCATAGCCGCCCAGAACGTTCAGGACAAAGCCAAGCCCCACCGTTCCGGCGACATAGATGATGGTGTTCTTGTAGCCAATCCACACGGAAGCGTCCCGGAAAATCAGCCGATAGCCCTCCAGCGTGGGCTTGCCGACGGGGACAACGGCTACGCCCTTGTACGAAAGCAGGCTGAAGCCGTCGGAAACGGAGGACATGAGCACATGCCACATGGGCAGCAGGGAAATCACCGCCACCATGATCAGGCAGAAGTGAATGATGCAATTTGCAATGTGATTGCCAATGGTCAGATGCTCCACCATGCCCTCGCGAATGCGCTTTTTCTTTCTGATCTGCATGTTTCTTCCTCCTTTAGAACAACCGCGAGTCGGGGTTGATCTTCCCGGCCAGCACATTGCCGCCGATGAGCAGCACGGTGCCCAGCACGGACTGGAACAGGTTGCTGGCGGCAGACAGGCCCATATCGGGAGAGGAACCGAAAGCCATGCGGTGGGTGTAGGTGTACAGACAATCGGCTACGGAGTAGGTTTGCGGCATATACAGCAGCAGCACATTGCCGCCGATGGTACGGAAGGAAATCGCGATGTTCAGCACAAAGGACATACCGAGAATCGGCGCGATGCAGGGAATGGTGATTCTCAGGATGCGCTGCATCCGGGTGGCGCCGTCGATGGCGGCAGCCTCGACAATATCCCCGTTGATATTGGCAATGGCGGACATGAGGAGGATTGAGCCGAAGCCCAGGCTCTGCCAAATGCCCATGAAGGTATGAATCAGCCAGAACACAGGCGGATTGGCATTGGCCAGCCAGTTCTGCTGGGGCAGGCCCAAAGCGGTGAGCAGCGCGGTCAGGGGGCCGTCATTGCCCAGAAACAGCTTGACCAGGTTGGTCACGACCACCGCGGCAACGAAGTTGGGCAGATAGGAGATCATCTGGATGGTGCGCTTGAAGGTTTTGTTCCGCACCTCCGAGAGCATCAGCGCGAAAATGAGTCCGGGGAAGAAGCCCAGCACCAGCGAGAACGCGGCCATGATGGCCGTATTTTTGAAGGCGTTGAGGAACGCGTCGCCGGTGAACAGCTCCACAAAATTATCAGGCCCGACGAAGGCGCTGCCGAAAACGCCCTTGGACAGGCTGAAATCCTGGAAGGCCATCACAATGCCAAACATGGGCAGGTAATGCGTGACGATGATGTAGATCGCCACGGGGACAAAGACGAAGTAGACGGTCTTGTTTCTGACCCAATCCCGCTTCCAGGTGTTCTTCACCTTGTCATGGGGGTTGGGCGATGGCATTGTCGAGCTTCTTACCATGGGGCACCTCCTCAGAAAATAACAATGCGGAAGAAAACACGTCGGCTTCCTTCCGCAAAAGCGCGATTATTGAGCGATGGAAGCCGTGCCAGCCAGCTGGGCATTGATCACCAGATCGGAACCCATCGCCTGAACGGTGGCCGCGTAGGGAACGTTCACCCCGATGCCGGAGGTGGTGGCGCTGGCCCAATCGGGCTGTCCTGCGATTTCACCGGCGGTTTCAAAGTTGAAGGTGTAGTTGAACACATCGGCCACCGTGTAGGTGCCCTTGTCGGCCTCCAGCTCCATGCCGATGGCGGTGATGTTCACCAGCAGCACACAGGTGCCGTCATCGTAGCAGTTCAGGGTCAGGTTCGCACCCATGGTCGTATCGGCGGTGGCTACCTGCACATTCTCGGCCTTGAACACATTGAACGCCACAGGGCCAACGGAGGTGGTCAGGTCTTTGGTCTCGCCGTCCCCAAGGCTGTAGGAAGCGGTGCCGTCCTCGTTCCAGGTCAGGGTAAAGACGTTGTCCTCGTCATCCTCATCCGTCAGGGTGTAGGAGCCGTCCTCATTCTTTTCCCAGGTGCCGTAGATGCCCATTTCGCCCGTGTAATCCACAAAGGATTTGTCATGATACAGCGTCAGGGTGTTGCCCTCCAGATTATCGGCATACAGGTTCACAACCTTGATGGGCGTTTCGGTGGAGGCGTCGTAAGCCTTGCCCTCGGTCAGCGCCATGGTACGGTGATTCGCCATGCCAGCCAGAGAGATGTCCACCAGCTTGCCGTCCACATAGGCCACCTTGACGGGCGTGGGATTCACATAGGAGACCAGCTCGACAATCTGAGTCGCAGTGGCCATTTCGTCATCCTCGGTACCGGCAGTTCCGTCTGCGCCTGCGCTGACCATGTATGCCAGCTCCTCGTCCTTGATCTCATAGGTGCCCGCGTCGGTCACAGCGCCCATGAAGAAGGATGCGTAATAGGTGCCGTCGGCATTGAAGTGGTAGAAGGTTTCCATGCCGAAGTCGTTCTTCTCCAAATCATATACGCCTTCAAGCACAGGATTTCCTTCCGCCGTTGCAACGCTGACCAGGGAGAAGGTCAGCAGCAGAGTCAGCAACAGGGAAATGCTTTTTCTCATCGTGTTCATCATGAAATTCGTACCCCTTTCTCACTTGGATGCTCATTTGCATCCGGTTTGTAGCCACATTATACAAATTGCAGACTTGCTCCGATATAGAAAAATTAGCGAATAGGGGCACTTTTTCGTTCAATTCTATCACTTGCACCAATTTGTTTCCTTCCTGCCGATTTATTGCATTTTCTTTCATGGCGTAGTTTTTTATAATGATCCCATCCTGTATGATAGGCGGTGTATACGATGGAGAAACTGATTTATCACGCGTTGGAGGACCCCACCTATGCGCGTCCGGTGATTGATGAAAAAGAAGAACGCGTTCGAGCACTGATGGATGGCCAGAAAATTCCTTTTCTCTATATTCACGGCAGCTTTGAGGGAACAGAGGTCAAGTTTGTTTTCTGCTTTCCCAGGAAGGACGCCTATCGGGGAAGATTCTTCCAATATCTTTCGCCGTTCCCTGGGCCGGACGAGGAGGTCGCGTCCCTGGAGCATCACGGCCTGCAAGATAACGTTTCCTTCGCGTTGCTCCATGGCGCGTACTTCGTGGAAACCAACATGGGTTCCTCTGCCATGTTTGCCGGAAGGCCGGATTCCACCATTGTATATAAGTCCAGTGCGGCGGCAGCGGAGTATTCCCGGCAGGTTGCCATGGAGCTGTACGGCTGCCCGCGGCCCTATGGCTATGTGTTCGGCGGAAGCGGCGGCGGATACAAAACCATGGCCTGCATTGAAAACACGAATGCCTGGGACGGCGCCTGCCCCTATGTGATTGGCTCGCCGGTATCCCTGCCCAACACCATCACCATGCACGCTCAGGGACAGCGGGTGCTGCGCCATGCGTTTTCCAAAATTGTGGATGCGATGGATGCGGGCGGCAGCGGCGACCCCTACAAGGACTTAACGAATGACGAAGCGCAAATGCTGCGGGAGCTGACCCGCATGGGTTTCCCGCCCAGGGCGTGGTTTCTGGAGGCAGAAGGCAGGATCGACCCTGGCTCCCTGCCCGTCCTGCTGCCCGGCATGAAGCAGGCTGACCCCAGCTATTTTACGGATTTCTGGACGTTGCCCGGCTACGAGGGCGCAGACGGCTTGTGTGGCGCGGTGACAGATCGGGTGCGCTTTGAGGGCGTGATCAAGTCTGTTCATCTGCCGGAGAAGGAGGATGCGGACAAGACGGGCTTCAACGGTGTGGACGACGCCTGGAAGAAGCTACTGGCCAGCGGCAACAGCGCCTATCTGGAGCTTGAATCCGTGCCGGAGCATTCTGATTATGTGGAGGGCGTAAATATCACCATCCTGTCCGGCGAAGCGCAAGGCAAGGTTCTGAAACTCGATCACGACGAGGAAAACAGGCTGTATCTGGGTATGTGTTTCGGTGTGGACGATATTGCCGCCGTGCTTGCCCTGATTCAGCCCGGCGACAGGGTCGCGCTGGACAATTCCGACTTCATCGCCATCCAGTCCTACTATCGACATCAGGTGCCTGCCGACCCTGCTTTTCACGCCTGGGATCAGTTCCGGGACGCTGAGGGTCAACCAACCCTGCCCCAGCGCAGGAACGTGTTCGGCTATTCCATGACTGGCACTGGCACCGTGCAGGACGGCCAGATTCAAGGCAAGGTGATCGTGATTCAATCGCTGATGGATGAGTCCACCTGCCCCTGGTGCGCCGATTGGTACAGAGGAAAGATTGCGGAAGCCCTGGGTTCCGACAGCCATATGCGCGTGTGGTATATGGATCGCTGCCTGCACGGCGATGACGGCATCCAGCGGAACACGCAGGTCGTGAATTATCTGGGGGCGCTGCATCAGGCCCTGCTGGACGTGAGCGACTGGGTGGAGCGCGGTGTCGAGCCTCTTCCCACCACCAATTACCGCCTTGAGGACGGGCAAATTGTTGTGCCGGACAGCGCCAGGGAACGGCGCGGCATCCAGCCGGTTCCCGTGCTGCTGGTCAATGGTGCGGTATGCACCCATGTAAAGGTGGGGGAAATCGTCACCCTGACCGCCTCCGCTCAAGCGCCGGAGCAGGCAGGCAAGATTACCGCGCTGGATTTCGATTTTGGCGACCGCTCTCAGGAAGATTTCTTTGACGTCGTGGGCGTGCTAAACCACGATTCAGCTTCCGTTACCCATACCTATGCCAAGCCTGGCACCTACTTTGCGGCTGTTCGGGTAAAAATGCAGCGCAAGGGTGATTCGGACGCACTCTTTACCCAGGTGCTGAACCTGGCACGGGCTCGCGTCATTGTGGAGGAATAAACATGTACACATCCATTCGTCCCGGCCAGGTGTGGCTGGATACGGCAGGAAAGCGCATTCAGGCCCATGGCGGGTCGATTCTGTATGAAAACGGCGTCTACTACTGGTACGGCGAGAACAAGGAGCATACCGATGGGCAGAACGGCATCTGGCATTGGGGTGTGCGCTGCTATTCCTCCAAAGACCTGTATAACTGGCAAGATGAAGGGCTGATTATCCCGCCCGATGAAGGCAATCCTGCCTCGCCCCTGCATCCCACGTCCATGATGGACAGGCCCCATATCATCTACAATCGGATGACAAGGAAGTACGTTTGCTGGCTCAAAATCATGTGCAAGGATGGAACCCAGCGCTCCACCGTGCTGACATCGGAAAGACTGCTCGGTCCCTATACCATCGTCCGTACAGGTTTGCGTCCGCTGAGCATGAGCGCCGGGGATTTCGATCTGGCTGTGGCCTCGGACGGCAAAGCCTATTACTACTTTGAGCGCGTACACTCCGAGACCATCTGCGCTGATCTGACGGAGGATTACACCAACGTAACGGGCTATTACAGCACCCATTTTCCCCGCCCCTTCCCGCCGTTTGTCCGGGAAGCCACGGCGCATTTTACGCGCAGGGGAAAGCATTATCTGTTGACCTCCGGCACAACGGGGTATCTGCCCAATCCCTCGGAGGTCGCCGTGGCCGATAGCTGGCATGGCCCCTATACGATACTGGGCAATCCTCATCCAGCGGACAAAAGCCACACCTCCTTCCATTCCCAGATATCCTCCGTTTTCAAGGTGCCGGGGAAGAAGGACTTATACATTGCCTGCGCTGACCGCTGGCAGCCCGCGTATCAGCATCTGGCCTATGAGGATTACGCCGAGCTATACCAGAGCTGGTTTGACCCGGAGATGGACAAGACCATCCCCGAACGCAAAAAGCACATTCCGGAAGACGGCAAGGCCAACACCTCCATGTCGGACTATGTGTGGCTGCCCATCCGTTTTGAGGGAGACAAGCCCGTCATCGACTGGAAGGATGAATGGCGCATTGAAGACTACGGGTAAGGAGGCATGTTCATGAGACGCAAGGTGGATTTCTGTGCGGATTGGCGCTTTATTCGGGAAGATGTGGGCATTGAGCAGGCTGACGAGGCGGCCACGGAGCCCGTTACGCTGCCCCACACCTGGAATGCCCAGGACGGCACGGATGGCGGGAACGACTATCATCGCGGTCGATGCTGGTACGCCAAACGCTTTCCTATGCCAGCGCATTCCTCGGAAGAAGAAGTCTGGCTGGAGTTTGAAGGTGCGGCCATGTCGGCACAGGTGTTTTTGAACGGCAACCTTCTTTGCACCCATGATGGAGGCTATGCCACCTTTCGGGTCAACCTGACCGATCATTTGCAGGCTGAAAATGTTCTTGCTGTATCGGTGGACAACAGCAAAAACGACCGGGTGTATCCGCAGAAAGCCGATTTTACCTTCTATGGCGGACTGTATCGTCCAGTTTGGCTTCTAACGGTCCCCAAAGTGAGCTTTGACTTGTCAGACAGCAGCAGCGGTCTGTTTGTGACGGCGGAAATGCAAGGCCCGGATGCGCTGGTGACGCTGGAAGCCCACACCCAGCATGCAGACGACGTAGAAACGGTCGTGTTTTCCGTAGAGGGAATCGGTGAAGTGCGCGGCGCGGTTCAAGGGAATCAGGCGCGGGCACAGATGCTGATTTCCAATGCGCATCTGTGGGATGGTAAGCGCGACCCCTATCTGTATCGCGCAACCGCAACGCTTTCCAGCGGCGATCAGGTTAGCGCCTCCTTCGGCTGCCGTTCCTTTGCCTTTGATCCGCAGCAGGGATTTTTGCTCAATGGCCGCCGCTATCCCCTGTGCGGCGCAGCCCGGCATCAAGACAGACAGGGCGTTGGCAGTGCCATCACGGAAGCCATGATGGAAGAGGATATGAACATCATGCTGGAAATGGGGGCCAATACCATTCGCCTGGCCCATTATCAGCACGCGCAGGCTTTCTATGATCTGTGCGACCAGAAGGGCATGATCGTGTGGGTGGAGATTCCGTACATCACTGAACATATGGCCAACGGTCGCGAGAACACGCTGTCCCAGATGCGGGAATTGATTACCCAATGCTGCAATCATCCATCCATTGTCTGCTGGGGGCTGTCCAATGAAATCACCGCGTCTGGCGGTGTGAACGATGATTTAATGGAAAATCACCGGCTGCTGAACGATCTTTGCCATCGGCTTGATCGAACCAGGCCAACGACCATGGCTCACGCCTTTATGCTGGATCACCATCATCCCCTGGTGCGCCTGACTGACATCCGCTCCTATAACCTGTATTATGGCTGGTATCTGGGGGATTTGGAGGATAACGACGCCTGGTTTGACGCCTATCACGCCGAGCATCCGAATGAGGTGATCGGCCTGTCGGAATACGGCGCGGACGCCAATCCCGCTTATCAGTCGCCTAACCCGGAACGTGGTGATTGGACGGAGAGTTACCAGGCGGTGTATCACGAACACATGCTGAAAATGTGGCAGGAACGCCCCTATATCTGGGCCATGTACTGCTGGAATATGTTTGATTTCGGCGCTGACGGCCGGAACGAGGGTGGAAAGCCCGGACAGAATCAGAAAGGGCTTGTCACCTTTGACCGCAAAATCCGCAAGGACGCGTTCTACATCTACAAAGCCTATCTCTCCGACGAACCGTTTGTCCATCTCTGCGGCAGGCGATACGTCAACCGTGCGGAGGCCGAAACGGAAATCAAGGTGTACACCAATCAGCCCAAGGTGACCTTGCTTGTGGACGGACAGTCGATAGGCGAACAGGAGGTTGACAAGATTGCCCGCTTCCATATTCCACTGACCGGAGAGCATGAGATTCAAGCCATAGCAGGAAGCTGCACAGATTCCATCCGCGTTTGCAAGGCGGACGCGCCTGACCCGGCTTATCGCATGGAGGGCAGCGAGGTGGTCAACTGGTTTGATCAGCCCGGGGAGCTAATGCGGGAAGGCTATTATTCGATTATGGACACCATGGCTGACTTGAAGCGAAACCCGGCTGCCGCCAAGCTGTTGTCCGCCATCATGGCGAAAGCCCGCAGCTCCTACGGCGACGTGGCGAAGAACGTTCAACTTCCTGAGGCCGCTCAACGCAAGATGGATCAAATGCCTCTGCAAAAGCTGCTCAAGCAGACCGGAAAGGCTATCACGCCGGACATGGTCAAGGAACTGAACCATGCCTTGAATCAGATTCCCAAGGAGGTATAATCATGCGTCAGGAAAGCATCTTCCCCGGTCAGCCCTGGCTGGACACCAACGGAAACGCCATCCAGGCCCACGGCGGCGCTGTCTACTATGAAGACGGCGTCTACTACTGGTACGGCGAAAACAAGGAGCATACCGACGGTACCAGCGATGTATGGACCTGGGGAATCAAGGTTTATTCGTCCCGCGATTTGTGCAACTGGCAGGACGATGGGTATCTTGTTGAGCCCGATGTGGATGATCCCGCATCGCCGCTGCATCCGTCCAAGCGGGTAGATCGTCCCCACATCCTGCGCTGTCCGCAAACGGGACGCTATGTGCTGTGGCTGAAACTGTCCGGGAAAGACGCCTGCTTTGTCGTACTGTCATCGGAGCGTTTGCTGGGCCCTTATCAGATGGAAAATCCCTGTCTGCGGCCGGAGGGCGGCGAGGCGGGTGATTTCGATATGGTGCAGGATTCTGCATCCGGGAAGGCATATCTCTATGTCAGCATCAATCACAGCGATGTGGTGGGCTATGCGCTGACAGCGGATTATCTGAACGTACAGGAAGAGGTCAGCCGCCAATACGGCGGGCTGCATTCGCCCTTTACCCGCGAAGGAATTGCCGTGTTTGAGCATACGGGCAAAATGTACATGCTCACCAGCGGCATGAGCGGCTACATTCCCAACAGAAGCGACAGCGCCGTATCGGGTTCCTGGGAAGAGCCCTTTGTTTCCCTGGGGAATCCGCATGTGAACGACGATAGCCGCGCTTCCTTCAACAGCCAGATTAGCAAGGTGTTCCGCGTGGAGGGTACAGACCAGCTCATCGCCATGGCGGATCGCTGGGTACCGGATTACCCGGTGGATGCCCACAGAGCTGACCTGTTCGAGCGGGCGATTGCCGCCCATTTTGAACCCGAAAAGTATCATGTGCTGCCAGAAGAGAAGCGGGAACTGATGAACAGTCCCATGCTGCAATCCGCCAACACGTCCAAGGCGCTGTATGTATGGCTGCCCATCCGCTGGGAGCGAGACATGCCCAAAATTGACTGGCTGGATTGCTGGCGGCCTCAGCTTCCGTAAACAATCAAGGAGGGAATTCCATGGAAAAGTGTGTTCATTTGGATCATATTGCCCTGGGCGTATGCTATTACCCGGAGCAATGGCCCCGAACAATGTGGCAGAGCGATCTACGCCGCATGAAGGCCCACGGCATCGAAACCGTGCGGGTGTTTGAGTTCGCCTGGAGCGTGATTGAGCCTAAGGACGATACCTGGGATTTCTCGCTGTTTGACGAGTTCCTTTCGCTGGCGGCAGAGGAAAAGATGCAGGTCATTATGGGAACACCCTCCGCCACGCCGCCTGCCTGGCTGACCCATGCCCATCCCGAAGTGCTGAACTCCCGGCAGGACGGCACCCTGTACCGCCACGGTCATCGCCGGCACTACAACTACAATTCCCCGGTATATCATGCTTATGTGCGCCGGATTGTTACCAAGCTGGCGGAGCGTTACGGCGATCATCCTGCCATCATTGGCTGGCAGATCGACAATGAGCTGAACTGTGAAACCAACGTATTCTATTCCGAGGCTGACCACAAAGCCTTCCGGGCATGGCTGAAAAAGCGCTTTGGCACTGTGGAGGCGCTGAACGATGCCATCGGCGGCCGGTTCTGGAGCGAGAGCTTTTCCGATTGGGAGGAGGTTTTCCTGGAACGCCCGGTGATTGCGCTGGGCAATCCTCACCTGTCCCTGCTGGAGAAGGAGTTCATCTCCGACAGCGCCATTGCCTTTGCCCAAATGCAGGTGGATATTCTGCGGCAATATATTGGAAACCGCTTCATCACCACCAACGGCATGTTTGGTCATCTGCGAAACGACGAGCTGACCAACCGCGTCCTGGACTTCTACAGCTACGATAACTACCCCAACTTTGCCTACGGTCAAAGCGGCATCAACGGCGGCGACGGCGGAGATATGAAGGATCGCGCCAGTTCCTACGCGCTAAGCACCGTGCGGGGCTTCTCCCCTAATTTCGCCATTATGGAGCAGCAGAGTGGCGCTCACGGCTGGGATCATGTGATGCTCAGCCCCATGCCGCTGCCCGGACAGATGCGGCTGTGGACAATGCAGGCCATTGCCCACGGCGCGGATTATGTCAGCTACTTCCGCTGGCGGACGGCCAGCTATGGAACGGAAATGTACTGGCATGGCATTCTGGATTATGACAGCCGGGACAATCGCCGTCTTAAGGAGCTTGGCGAAATTCACCAGGACACGAAGCGATTGAACGGCCTGGCAGGCAGCCGCTATCAGGCCCGGGTGCTTCTGCTGACGGACTGGCTGAACGAGTGGGACGGGGAACGCGACAAGTGGTATGGCCCCATGAGTTATCAATCCAGCCGGGCCATCTTTGCCGCCGCGCAGCATACGCATACGCCTCTGGACATCAAGCCCTGGAGCGAGCAGATGACGGCGGACGATCTCGCCGATTATCAGCTGATATTCCTGCCCCATGTAGCTATCCTGCCAGAGAAAATGGCGGAAGTTCTGACAGCGTACTGCCGTGCTGGTGGCAAGCTGGTTATGGGCGCGCGAACGGGGTACAAAGATCAATATGGCCGATGCGTGACCATGCCCATGCCGGGTTATGCCGCTGCGTTATGCGGAGTGACAGTGGAAGAATATTCCCTGCCCCGTCCGGAGGAGCAAGCCGCGCTGCTATGGGACGGAGCGTCCTATGCTGCCACTGGATTCCAGGAAACGCTGAAGGCCAACGGCAGCCAGGTCTTGGCCAGGTATGACAGCGGCTGGCTCAAAGGGGAAGCCGCACTGTGCGAAAAAGTCTATCCGCAGGGCGGTTGTGCATGGTACGCGGGCACCGGCTTTACCGAAGCGCTGGCTGGAGCTTTCTTGGAAAGGGCAGGGGTTGCGCATCCTTATGCAGAGATGATTGACTGCCCGGAGTGCGTGGAACTGGCTGTCCGCTCCACAAAGGATACTGAGTGGTTCTTCCTGCTCAACTACACCCAGCAGGCCCAGCAGGTTCATGTATCACCCCTGTTAACAGAAGTGATTGGGAACGGGGAAAATCTGCCGCCGTTGGGCGTTTCCGTTTGGGTGAGAAAGAAATAAGCAGATGCATCTCTTGTGATGGGGGATCAATCAACCTTCCTTCATATCGGAATTATACACTTCTGTCGTGGTTGAATCCAGCTTTTCGCACCCGCTCTGTCCGCTGTTCAGAGATTTTGCTCTCTGCCTGTCCACAATATGGAATTCTATGCACCCTCACTGTCCGCATGTCGGGATTTTGCACCCACTCATCTGTCCATTTTCATAGGTACATTTTAGGAAACGAAAGCTCAGTGCTGCGCCCACCGAGCTTTTTTTGCACCCAACCGCACCCGTTTTGCCACCAAATGCACCCAATGCAAAACGAAAGGGCTATTGCAAAACGATAACCGGGAATTCTATTAGTTTTTGAGTCATTTCACAAGGCTGATACCGCCCCTGATACGGAGCCGCCTGAGGAGGTGAAGCCCGGCACTGCCATTCCGGAGGGGATGAAACCTGCTGGCAGGCAGGTCATGATCTCCTGCGTCAGCGGCACTGTCAACATTCGCACCGGCAACGGCACGCAGTACAGCCGCATCACCGCTGCCAAGAACGGTGACACCTTTGAATGGGTGGCAACGGCTGAAAACGGCTGGCACGCGGTGGTGGTCAACGGCTGCGTGGGCTGGGTGTCCGGCAAGTACAGCAAAGCACAATAATCCTTTCACATTGGCGGTTGGCTTCGGCTGACCGCCTTTTTCTTTTTGCCCCCCTCAAAAGCCTGTGTTTTTCTCCGTATTGCGGGATCGCCGGACGATTTCCCGGAAGGAGGTGCCGAATGACAGCACAGGAAAAGGAACGGATCACCCGGCTGCGAGGTGAAGGCAAAAGCTATGGGGCTATTGCCACACTGCTTGGCATATCGGCCAGCAAGGTCAAGAGCTACTGTACAATGGCCAAATCCATAACGCGGATTGACGTGAAAAAACAGGACCTTCTTCAGCGAAAGCGTGTCGCGGCTTATGCGCGTGTTTCGATGGATACCGAACGGCTGATGCATTCGCTGTCCGTGCAGGTCAGCTACTACAGTGAGTTGATTCAGAATACGCCGGGCTGGGAATACGCAGGCGTCTATGCTGATGAAGGCATCTCTGGCACAAAGATGGACAGCCGCCCGGAGTTTGTTCGGATGTTGGCAGATTGCGAAGCCGGGAAGATCGACATCATTCTCATCAAAAGCCTGTCACGCTTTGCCCGAAACACAGTGGATACGCTCAACGTTGTCCGCAGGCTGAAGGAGCTGGGCATCGAGGTTCGCTTTGAAAAGGAACGCATCAATTCTCTGGCAGATGAAGGCGAGCTGCTCATTACCATCATGGCATCCTTCGCGCAGGAAGAGGTGCGCGCTCTGAGCGAAAACGTCAAATGGGGGCTGCGCAAGCGGTTTGAGCAAGGCATGCCCAATGGGCGCTTTCATGTGTACGGGTACCGCTGGGAAGGTGATCATCTGGTGATTCAGCCTGATGAAGCCGCAATCGTTCGCCGCATTTTTCAGAACTTCCTTCAGGGCAAGTCCCGGCTGGAGACTGAACGCGAGTTTGCGGCAGAAGGCATCACCACAGCCGACCCTGACAAGGTTTACGGCGGTCCCCATCACGGAACAGCGCAGGCGGAAGGTCGCGGCTTACGCCCGCGTCAGTACGGACCATGAGGAACAGCAATCCAGCTATGAGGCTCAGCTGGACTACTACACCAACGTCATCCGGAACCATGACGGCTGGGAGTTCGTGAATGTGTATGCCGATGAAGGCATTACCGGCACCAGCACCAAGCACCGCGAAGGCTTCAAGCAGATGGTTGCCGATGCACTGGCAGGCAAGATCGAAATCTTACCAGCAAAATGGATACAATCACATTATTCTGAACACCCTCCAAAACCCCTTGAAATCAGGCACTTTGTGACAGTTGCCTGATTTTTTTATGCCTGTAACGATTGGGGATTCAGCAACAGACAGGTCGACGAGGAGCAGACCGCCCAGAGGGGGTTTCACCTTTTAACGTTTACATCGTTAAAAAGTATAAATCGTTAAAGGGGTTTCAAATTAGGAATGCAGCTATGCGCAATACGGCTCGACGGGCGTGGTATTTCTCCGCTCTTATAAAATGCTCATTTTCCCGAAAAAATATTTTCAGATTACGTCCAGACGGCCGTTGATAGGATTTTGATTCTATGCCACAATATAGGTGGCTCTGTATGAGCCTGGAGGTCTGGATATGGTACATGTTCCGGGACAGCTGGATTTCAGCATTGAAGAAAAGGAATTCCCGGCCACGGTATTCCGCCGGAAGATTTCATCCATATGGGAGTTCGTTGAAACGCCCGGCCATGTGGCCGTCATCACCCGCAGGGGCAAGCGCGAGTGCGCGCTGGTGTCCATCGAAACCTACGCCTGCATGTCGGATGATTATGATGCCGAAATGGCGAGGGTCGAGGAAGCCAATCGGGAGTACCAGGCAAAACGCAGGACTGACAGGAGGGCGAAGAAAAATGGAGCAGCGGATATGTGATTATGTGAAATCCCGCCCTGAACCGGACTTCTTCCATCAACCGGACGATCAGGCGCTCCTGCAGGTGCATGAGGACATAAAGCAGAGCATCGAAAGGGCCACGGACACGATGACCGTTGATCTTGACGAAGGCCTGATCAGGCGTGCTGAGAAAGCGCTTGGCGCCATCGGCTGGACGGTGGAGGAAGCGCTCGTTCTCTTCCTCTACTGGTGTATCAGCTGTCCGGCGCAGCTGGAGGCTTGGGCGAAAAAGCACGGTCTTTCAGATGAGGTTTCTGTTTCTGACACAGGAGCCATGTCGCTTGACCGGCATGCGCTTGAAACATACACGGCGGCATGCGGGAATGAAGCTTCCGACCCAAATGAAGGAGAAACGTAATGTACTATATCACCGGAGACACCCACGGAGACTTTACCCGCATCGAGCGGTTCTGCGAACGCTTCCACCCCACCAGGGATGATGTGATGATCATCCTCGGTGACGCGGGCTTCAACTATTACGGCGGCAAGCGCGACCAGCGCGTTAAAAAGCGCATTGCCGAAATGCCCATCACTATCTTCTCCATCCACGGAAACCATGAAATGCGGCCGGGAAAGATTCCTTCATATAGATTGCAGCAGTGGCGCGGCGGCATGGTTTTTGTGGAGGATGCGTATCCCAATCTGCTCTTTGCCGTGGACGGCGAAGTGTTTGACATGGGCGGCCTTCAGACCATCGCCATCGGCGGGGCGTACAGCGTGGACAAATACTACAGGCTCATGAACGGCTGGAACTGGTGGCCGGACGAGCAGCCGACGCCGGAGATGAAAAAGGGCATTGAACAATGCCTGGATTACCAGCATTGGAAAGTGGACGTGGTGCTCTCGCACACAGTGCCGCTCAAATATGAGCCAGTGGAGGTGTTCCTTCCCCAGATCGATCAGAGCCAGGTGGACAAAAGCACCGAGACCTGGCTGGACAGCATTGAGGACCTCCTCGCCTACCGGCACTGGTATGCCGGGCATTATCACACGGAAAAGGAAATCGACAGGCTTACGCTGCTCTTCGAATCCATCCGGGAACTCAAAGCGTGAGGTGATAGTGATGGAAGAAAAGGACATCCACAATGACGTGTGGCTGGAGGAATGGAATTCGGAGTGGCCGCATGAGTTCCACTTAGAAAAGGAATGCATCATCGGCGCACTGGTCGCCAACGATCACACCGCCTACGTCCGGCACGTGGGTTCTACGTCCATAGAGGGCATGCCCGCCAAGCCCATCATCGACATTCTGGTCTGCCCGGAAAAGGATATCCCGCTGGAGGACTGCATCCCCGATCTGGAGCGCATCGGCTACCGGAACCTGGGCGAATGCGGCCGGACAGGAAGGTACTTTTTGTCCAGCGGCAATGAGCCGGGAAAGACATTCTATGTACACCTGTGCTACGAGGACAACCCCGTGGCGCAGGATCAGCTGTTGTTCCTGAGACTGCTGCGGGAAAGCGAACTGCTGCGCGCCAGATACAGATATACGAAGCATATGCTGGAGGGCATCTTCCCGGAGGATCGGGATATGTACCGCGCAGTAAAAGGGTTCTTCATCATGGGTGTGCTTGCCGGATACAGGCAGGCGCTTGAGGAAAAAGGAAGTGAAGCAACATGAGCGTATGGCTGGAAGGTTATACTGAAGCCAGGGTAAACGGTCAGTGGCGGTGCATTGATTTCTTCCAGCAGGACATCAAGGGCCAGCTGAAAATCGTCCCCTGCGTCATCGGACAGAGCATGGTCAGGCAGGCGCTTGAATGGGACTGTGACTGTAATTATGTCATGGGCGTGCCGGATGGGCTGTCCGACGCGGTGCGGAAAGAATGTACGGACAGCAACGGCGTGCTTGCCGGCACCGAGACTCCCAGATGGGGCAGCTGGTATGTCATTGACGGAAAATGGTTTGATAAGGTGGACTTCAGCATGCCGGAATACTGCGGCTTCTTCCCCCGGCAGGATATCAGCAGACAGCTGAGCAATCCGGATGAGGATTCCCTGGATGAGGAGCATATGCTCTCCGTGGGGGACTACCAGGCATTGGACGCTGAAGCGAAAAAGGCATACCAGTATTATGAATATACCCCTCCCCACGGCAGCCGCCATATCCTCAAGGAGCTTTATCAGGCGGTTGCGGCCCGTGTGGCGGCTTTCAATCGCGCGCTTGCATGGGAGGACGAAGGCTCCGCTATCAGCCTGCGGGATGTGCGCGTGGTCATATTGGAAAGCTGAGCATGCCCATGACCTGCGTACTTTCAGATATTCACGGAGAGATGGGGGCTTTTGACAGCATCCTCTCTCAGATACAGCCCGGTGAAGACGACCACCTGTATATCATCGGCGATGTCATTGACCGCGGTCCACACTCTATAGAACTGCTGCGGTACATCCGCGAGATGCCCAACACCACGCTGATGCTCGGCAACCACGAATACATGATGATCGACCGGCTGCGCCATCCGGATAATCGGAGACTTGCGATGCTGTGGTACAAAAACAGCGGCGCTGAAACAAAAGCCGCGTTTGAAAAACTGCCCGAAGATGAAGGGGATGACTTGCTCCGGTACATTGAAGGACTCCCAGTACAGGTAGAGATCAGCGTGAACGGTGAATCATTCCTGCTGGTACACGCCCGTCCGAGGGAGAATTATGAGCTTCTGCACGACTGGTATGAGAACGATGTTCAGATGGCGGTGTGGTCGAGAATAGAACCATGGACAGAACTCCCGGAAGGGAAAACGGTTGTGTTCGGGCACACCCCTACCATGCAATTCCAGCGCGTCAAAGGCAGAATGCGCATCTACAACGGGAGTAACCGCATCGGCATCGATTGCGGCTGCACTTACCCTGAATTGCGCGGGCAGCTGGGATGCCCGCGGCTTGAGGACATGAAAGAGTTTTATTCGTCCGGAGAATACGGCGAAATTGTCGGCCTGGACGAATGGGAGGAAAACGATTGATCTACTATACATCTGACCTGCATCTGGGTCATGCCAATGTCATCCGCCACTGCGACCGCCCTTTCGCGGACGCGAATGAGATGGACGCCGCGCTGATCAATAACTGGAACGCCAAAGTGCATCGAAACGATACCGTGTATATCGTGGGCGACTTTCTCTTCCGCGCAAAGCGACCGGCAGAGGAATACCTGTCCGTGCTGAAAGGCAAAAAGCACCTGATCATCGGCAACCACGATAAGTACTGGATGAAGAAAGTCGATTTGAGCGTATGGTTTGAAAGCGTATCACCCATGCTGTTTGTCCAGGACAGCGGACACACCGCCACGCTCTGTCACTATCCCATGATGTCCTGGCCGGGCATGAGCAAAGGTGGGTTCATGGTGTACGGCCACATCCACAACAACACCAACGCCGACTACTGGCCGCTCATCGCCGCGCGTTCGCAGATGCTCAATGCCGGAGTGGACATCAACGGTTTTGCGCCGGTGACGCTGGATGAGATGATCGAATATAACCGGCGCTTTAAGGAGGGACACGCATGTATGACAGAAGACAACGCCTGATCGAGGTCTTTCAGGATACGCAGAAATACTACACCGAAAACGAGCAGCTGGCCGCTGCGGTCGCTGCCAGCAGGTGGGCCACGCGCTTGTACGGCCCGGATGATTATCCCGCCCTGCCTGAGAAGCGTACAACGCCCGTGCAGATCGAGGTGACGAAGAGCACCAGTTTCACGGCGGCGAACCAGCGGTATTTCCATCACGGAAAGGAACATATCGCCGTGCTGAACTTTGCCTCGGCGGTCAATCCCGGCGGCGGGGTGCGAAGCGGCAGCAGCGCCCAGGAAGAAAGCCTGTGCCGGTGCTCCACGCTCTATCCCACGCTGAACCAGCGGTTCCTGTGGGAGAAATATTACGAGCCCAACCGCGCCGCCAACGATCCCCTGCACACGGACGCCTGCATCTGGTCGCCGGGCATCGTGATCTGCAAGCTGGACACCAGCGGCAATCCCCGTATTGCCCCGGAGGGCTGGGCGACTGTGGATGTGATCTCCTGCGCCGCGCCCAACCTGCGGGAACGGACGGGCAATCTCCATAATCCCGAAACGGCGGTCTCCGTTCACCTGACATCGGACGAGCAGTATGCGCTCCACCTGAAACGCGCAAAGCACATCCTGCATATCGCCGCGTCAAAGCGGGTGGAAGCGCTCATCCTCGGCGCATTTGGCTGCGGCGCGTTTGCCAACGATCCCTGGGCTGTGGCAAGGGCGTATAAGGATGCCCTGGATGATTACGGGCAGTACTTCAAATACATCGAGTTCGCTGTATACTGCCGGGATTATGAAACGGAGAACTACGACGCCTTCCGGCAGACCCTCTGTGGGCGGCGTTGAACTGACAGTTCAATGACATTCCCGTCGCCATCGGGTATACTGGAACCGAAGAATATGAGGAGGAACGAAGGAATGAACCTGAAAGATGCATTCCGTTATCAGAACAGGCTGCAGGGCCTGATCACGGAAGCCCGGATGATCCTGGGCGACGAAAGCAATGTTACCGTGCAGGAGGTCACCCTGTTGAAAAGGAAGGTCATGGCCGAAGCGGAAGACGAGACCCGCATCCAGGAAGCGCCCTCCGAGTACGCCGACCGGATCAACGACATCGTGGGCTTCCTGCTGTGGCTTCTGTCCGAGCATGAGAAACTGACCCGCGCCATCCGCCGGACGAAGAACGCGCTCAAGCTGGACATGGATGGCGAGATCAGCCTCAACAAGCAGCGCCAGGAGATTGCCGCCACCCTGCGGGAGATGACCGGCATCCGCTCCTCCGAGCGCATCGTTGTCGGCGGCGGCCGGGGCTACCGCTTCAACGCCGAGGGCAACCAGGTGGCCTACACCTGCGACCTGAAAAAGGTGACGACCATCAACTTTGACCGCAAGCTGGTACGCAATGCCACGGCGGAGCTGGAGCGCCGGGCGGACGCTGTCTCCACGGAGATCGACCAGTGCGCCATCAATTCCAACGTGGACTACATCACGCCCTTCGGCGTGAACGACGGCTTTGACGAGGCGTTTGAAGCCTACATGGCCCAGAAGGCCTGACGGGCGTCCGGCTGCCTGAGAAGCAGCGGAGCGCGGGATACGCGGAAGCCGGTTCAGGCGCAGATGAACGATAACGCTGCGCATATGCGTAAAAGCGCCAAAAATAATACATAGCAAATGTATTGATGCTGCCTCTCAGGCGACATTTGGTAGGAGCGACCACCGTCTCCCGCTTCAAACGCACGACCATACGAACTTGCCCGCTCTGTAAACCCGTTCACACGGTCTGCCGTCTACGTTTCGCGCAAAAGTGAGCAATTGGAGGTCCTGAAAGCCTCCTGAAAGGTCTTGAAAACCTTTCTTATGATGATTTCGGGTATTCCAACGGCTGTGGGCGAAGGCTTGCCTTCAAACACGCCGGAAGGAACACCCTCAAATGGCGGAAACGTATCTCGAGTGCCGCTGTTTCTCAGGCAGCCGGGCATAAAAAAAGTGGGTGGCAGGAATCATCCTGCCGCTCGATGCGAATCAGGGTATTCACTTGTCGTGACCCGACCAGAATGTCCTCAATGGGAACCTCCAGCAGGGCGCTGAGCGCGTAGAGGTTGTCGACAGACGGCAGGGTCTCGCCGTGCTGCCATTTGTAGATGGCTCTCGGCTCTTCAAAGCCGAACCAGTCCTGCAGGTCGCGCACCGTCATGCCGCGCTCTTTCCGCAGCCTGACGATGTTCTCGCCCGTTGCCACCGGGTCGATCACAGGGAAAGCCTTCCGGTACATACAAACCGCCTCCTTTGCGATGATGTATTGCTCCCATGATTATACCAGCTATTTGTTGATTTTCAAGGATAACCGGAGGAAAAGATGAACCGGAGCCGAGCTTACAGACGCTTTCAGCGAAAAAGAGCCATTCACCACAAGTCCATGATCCTCCGCGACTACTGGAAACTGAACGACGCGGACTATTGGACCCCCGGGCGGTACGGCTATTTGTCCAAAGGCAAGGTGCACTGCTCCTGCTGGATGTGCCGCCGCAAATCGTATGACGATCCCCGTATCATGGACAAACGCCGCACGATTTCCCAGAACCAGAGCCTGACGGCTTATGAGACCGAAACCGAGGAGGTGACAGGGCATGGACCGCTATGTTCCCCTGAACAAACAGACGAAGAAGCAGCAGAAGGCGCATCACAGCGCGCAAAGGAACACCTGGGGCACGGTTCGCCCTGTGACCCGGATCGTGGAGAGCAGGAAGGCGTATGACCGCGCCAGGGAGAAGAAGGAATGCAGGGAGCGGAAAGAAACCTTGATGTGACCGGCGGGAAGGGCCGCCGCAAAAGCGGACGCTGTTACCGCCGGGCAATGAACCGGCACAAGGAACAGCGGCTCCGCGGCATCATCCGAAGAGAACACTGGTACTATCCTTGCCGTGGCTATATCGACTGGGACTTTGTAGACGGCATCTGGCAGGAGGTCGGCAAATACATCAAGTACCCGAAGAACAGCAACCGCCAGCAGTACCTGAAAAAGCAGAGCAGCCGCAGGGTGCGGCATTATCCCTGTCTCCCGCCGAAGGGCAACGGCTACCGCCGGGTGTTCGATTACTGGTGGGAGCTGGACTGAAAGAGCAAAAGAGGAATGGCGGCCAATGCGGCCGCCGTATTCATTCCGCAACCATATGGACGTTGGTGGGCAGTTCTCTTTTCCAGCCCATGCCGATGGGAATCAGCGGTATCCAGCGCAGGACGGGCTTGCGTTCTGGAAAGCTGGCCTTGCGCGGCCCCGTCCAGCAGGCCTGCCAGTGCGCCGAGCGGATATGCGGCCGAGGGCTGGCGTGGGAGGCGCCTGGCGCGCTTTCCGCAGTGCCGCCCGGTGCGGTGCCCCTGCCCCTGTAACTGCGGATCAGGTGGGAAATACGGACGCCTACGTCCCACACCCTTGGTTCCTGGGGTGGCCGCACGCTGCCGCAGAGTGTCTGCCGTTTCTGCGGGTGCTCGATCTCAGGCAGGTCGGGTTCCTCGCTGCACAGGTAGAGCATCAGCTGGAGCATGGCAGAGAAGGTGCGCCGGTACTCGTCGCGGCTGCCAACGTAGCGTCTCTGTTCCGTATGTCCCATGAACATATCATCTGTCTGATCGACCCTGTCCATGGCGTCGGCAAGCGATCCGCTTCCCAGCGGCAGCGCCACCATCTTGGGCATCTCCCGGCCCTGCAGGAACATGGCGAACTGCAGGTCGACACTGCGGCTGAACAGATTGTAATCCAGGTGCGCGATGAACCCTTCCATCTGGTGGCGCTCATATGTCAGACCGGGCGTTTCGATATACACCGCCCATTCCGGCAGACGGTAAAGGATGTCGGTGGGCAGGTCGCCGGTCAGCGGCTGGGCGGTCAGGGCAGAGAAGATTTCCGGGGCAAAACGGTAAACGCCCTTGCTGCAGCGCCAGATACAGGCGCTGGCAAGGGTCATCATCTCGTCCATATGGGTCAGGTAATAGGATTCCCCGTACCGATGGGTCAGCAGCAGGAACGGGAACATCGTGGGCATGATGCACCAGTCCGGAACGGCCTGCAGCATCAGCATGCCTTCGGCTCCGCTGCGGATTACCTTTTCCGGGTCGGCATACGCTTTCCTCAGATCCGTCCAGAGGTTGGGATACTTCCGGTTCATCTGCCTGATCCACCTGTCGGGCGGGTAAGGCGACAGTTCTTTATGGCTCATGACGAAGCCTCCTTTCCGCTGTTATCTATCGCTCCGCTGCCGATACATAGCAAGCGGTATTGTGCTTCAGTACCCGGCGGGGGCATGGGGAGCGGCCGCCATGGGCACCGGGTTGGTCCATCCCGTCGTGGATGACGGGATCGGCTGGCATATAAAGCAGTTTGGATGGGTCTGCGGTGAAACGCGAAGCTCGTAGATGCTGGGTCTGGAGCCCTGCCGCCGGACGCTCAGGATGCTGCGATCCACGAAAAGGTCCAGATAGTACTTGAGGGCGGATGTTTCCTGCTGGAGCCTAGCGGCACATTCAGAAACCGTGAAGCGTTCCGTTCCAAAGATGGCGTGGATCTGTTCGAGCATCTCTTTCTGGAGTCTGGTCAGGCCTTCCTCACGGATCCCTCTTAAAAGAGAAGAATTGATTTCATAGACGGCAAAGCGGTTCATGCTTGTGCCGACTTTTGTAATTAACCCCATGGCGACCGCTTTGCGGAGGTCGTTGTTATAGCCGCTCTGCGTCATATGGAACTGCCGCATCCACTCGTCTGATGTAAACTGTGTCTGCCCGTTCTGCTTTTTCTGTTCAAGGAATGCGGCAATCCGCTGCTCCTGGGCGGTAAGCGTTCCAGGGGTCTGGGGGGCTTCCGCGCCCTCTTCGTGGACAGGCGCATGCTCTGCTGGCGGCGGGTCGGGCGTATCCTGAGACGGAGGGACAACGTTGATCCTGTACTCGGCCAGGTGCCGCCGGGGATTTTCGTTGATGATGATCCCGCGTTTCAGCATGATGTCGCAGGTATCGTTGGCGCGGTCCTTTGGGATGCCGGTCAGCCCCGGCCAGTCGGAGCGGAGAAAGGTCTGATATCCCTGCTCTGCCAGGTGGAGAATGGTTTCAGCCGCCTGACGAAGCGTGTCGGAAGAGCTTATGAGCATGGCACCAAACGCCTTCTGCGCCTTCAGCGAATCGTCAGCATCCATCGGAACTGAATTGCCCGCCTGTCGATCTGAGATGATGTTTTCCGGTACCTGTTCCTCTGTCGCAAGGTGGAACGTGGCGGGTCTGATATCCGGATTGGGATTGATGATGGCCTGTCTGCGCACCAGGTAATTGCAAATGGATTTTGCCTGCGCCTTGGACAGGCCAGTCTGCTCGATCAGGTCTTTGCTGGTGAAAGTCAGGCTCCCCGCCGCAATCAGCTCTCGGAAGTAGGCCGCCACTTTCTTGCGATACCCATAATCGCTGACCTCGCTGTTCTCAATCCATGACATCAGCTTTTCGCTGATGGGCGGACTTTCACTGGCTTCTTCTGAATGGGAGGAGCCGTCGGCATCTTCGTCTTCCGGCTCCTGATCGCTGCTGGCTGTCTGCGTAACGCGAAATGTGTATGTGATGACCTCGCCCCGTATGTCCCGATCAACCAGACCCTTTTGCAAAAGCTGGCTGCACTGGAAATCGGTGTCTTCCTGGTTCTGGCCGGAATGCTTCGCCCACTGCTGCGCGGTGAAGCTCAGACCGCCGCCATCCAAAAAGTCACGCACCAGGGCGGGCAGACGGCGCGTTTTGGGGTTCTGTGAATGCTTGAGCTTGTCCACGGTCGCAAGGAAACTGTCAATAGCTGACCGTTCATCGGAAGGCGCATCACTTTCCGCAATCGCTTCTTCAGGCGCTGCCGCGGACGGTTCACCCTGCGGTGCCGGCGGAGATACCGCCGTTGCCTTCAGCGGTTCCCGCGCCAGCGCACGCTCCCGGGTCAGCGCATCTTCCTCCTTCCGGCGCAGGCGCTCTTTTTGCAGATCGACTGCCCGCGCCAGCAGGTCAAGGTAATACTCCATAAAATAGGTCATATCCCCGCCGTTTTCCGGACGCAGGATATCGCACATGGCTTTGTAGTACCGATAATTCTCCCGCGTAATGACGGAAGATATGGAAATGTCACGGAAGAAGTCGTACCCGCAGCGCAGGAGCACGGCGGAGGACATCATCCGTGACAGTCGTTCGTTTCCCTCCGGGAAGGGCCGGATCACCAGAGGGTACGCCTGCGCCACCGTCGCCTTGATAAGGGGGTGCGTGTCGGGCGCGCGGAGGAAGGCATAGTATTGTTCCATGCGCTCAGGCAGACTGTACGCGGGCGGCAGGTCGTAGGGTTCGCTGTTCATGGCGGCAATGGGATGGTTGTCAACCTGCCGGTAGTCTTCCGCGCACCCGTCCATTTCCTCCGTCAGCATCCAGGCCAGCCCTTTGACAAAAGTCTCATCCAGCGGCCGGTATATGCCGCTCACCATCTCGGACCATGCGTGGCGGTTGTTCCAGATCATCTGTTCCTGGATGCTCTCGGGTTCGGTGCCCCTGGCCAGAAAATCCATCGCCTCCTGCAAATGGATCTGCGCGCCCTCCACAAAGCTGGTGAAGAACATTTCCTCCGTCATGGCGCTGGTCATTTCCGCACGGTAGGGGTCAAAGGAACCGTCCTGAGCAATGGCCTCCTCGCAGAGCCGTTCGCTGGCTGTGACCATTTTTTGCGTCAGCACATACCAGTACGGCATGCCGGCCGCGTTATAAAGGGGCAGGATCACGGCTTTTGCCTTGCGGCGGTTCAGCAGTTCCGGCCAGAACTGATCGATGGAATAATTGAGAGGCAACTTAAAGAGCACCTCCTGCCGGGAGAGGTAATGCGTCTGGAAATGCGCCAGCAGTTTTTCCTTGTCCATTGCCATATGCGCACCCTCCTTCAGCAGGGATGGTTCAGCGACCCGTCAAGAGGCATTTGCAGTTCGGCGGGCTGCGCCGTATGCAGGTCAAACACAATGGCCTGATGGGACGCGATGTAATTTCCATAAATCACTCGCGGCTGGTTGTTCGTCCAGCCGGTCAGACGGCGGATGCGACGGAGCAGGGCGTGCCCGCTCATTTCAAACTGCACCATGGTGTCCGGCGGTATGACCACCGCTTCCCGGTCATCTACGGTACAGGCCTGCAGGAGCAGCATCTGCCGTTCCTCGTTGATCAGCATCTGCACCTGCTTCGGATGCTCCAGCGTTTCCAGGATCGCCTTGCTGACCAGAATGCTGTCCTCCTCCAGGCACAGCGTCAGCATAAGGGGTTCATTCATTGTCACACCATCCTCTCCGCCCACTCACGGGGGACCGGTTGTCTGGCGCTGCGCGGAATTGGCCTTTCATACGGCAGCGCCGTGGTTTCCATCAGGTCAAACAGTAGTCCGCGCGCGTTCTCAAGCTCAGACGGCGCTCCTGCCAGGGTGTAATTCAGATAGAAATCCCAGGACATCATGCGATAGAGCCTGTCAATGAACAGGCCGCATTTTTCAATGACATAGCTGTCAGGATCACCCTCAGCGGTTACCATCCGGACGGAATAGCGCATTTTCTTTTTCGCAGACTGCACCAGAAGTTTCTGACGGTCTTCGCTGATCAGCATCCGGATATACGGCGGCTGTCCGTCCTCCCGCGCGGGAAGGCCCTTCATGCGAATGCTCCCCGTGCTGGCGGAGATGGTCATTTCCACCGGGCGTATCCGTTCTCTCTGTCTTTCCATCGTTGCCGTTGTCATACTTTCGTCACCTCTCCCGTCTCCTGATCGATCAGCTCCATGGGTACCTGCTCCTGCGCGGGGGTGCCCGGCCCGACATCAGCGAAATCGTAGCCCTCCAGCAGGTTCACCTGCGTGGACGCGGCGTGCTCCACAACAGGGATGCCGAAGGAATCGCGCCAGTCGGCGGGATAAACCGCCGCGCTGCGCTTGGCCTTCGCGGTGGGGTTCTCCGGGTCCTTAACTGCAGGCAGGAAGATCTCCGTGCTGGTCAGGTCGAACACATACAGCTGTTCACCCTGATAACTGATTCTGGTGCCCTGCAGTTTGTAGCGGTACAGCGCCTCCCAGCCCATCATCTCATACAGCTTGGCGGTGAACAGGCCGCATGTGATCTGGCGGCTCCTGCGTTTGTCATCCTTGGCGATGCACCAGCGGATGGCGTCCCTGGCGCCTTCCTCACAGGGTCGTATGACAAGCTTCTCCGTGGTGGGGTTCACCAGCACCTGCACGTAGACCACCTGTTCCAGACGGGATATGCAGGCGTTGTTGAAAATAATGCTGTTGCCCTTGATGGTCAGCGTGGGGTCAAATTTGTGGGAGAAGAACTCCCTGCGCACCACCTGGTAGCCGTCAAAGGAGAAGCCTGCCTCCATGGCGATGCGCTGCGCTTCCTCGCGCTCCTCCTTGCTCAGGGGTTTGAACCCGCCCTGGGTCAGCACCTGCGCGCCCTTCATGGGCGGAGCGCCGTAGGGCTGGGGCTGGGCAAAGGGACGCTGGGCAGGCGCGGAAAAGCCCGGCTGCGGCAGCGCCTGCACGGGCCTGGAATACTGCGGGGACGCCTGGGGATTGTAGGGGTAATCGGTTCTGCGTTCATCCACGGTTCATCACTCCTTTTTGCTTTTATCCTTCCGGGGTACAGTACCCACGGGAGGGGCGGCTTTTCTGGGGCGGGAGAAGAGTTCCCTGTGCATGATCTCATAGTTCTCCGGAGAGATCAGCGGGATATTGGTATCCCTGCGCACAACGGGCAGCGGACGTCTGATTTCATTCCGTATGATCTTTTCCATATCAGTCACCATCCCATACGCCGTCAGGCCGCATTTTGGCCATGGCAATCAGCTGCAGCAGGGGCTTTTTCGCGTTGCCCTCCGTAGGCTCCCAGTAATCGTCAGCCACATCATCACCCAGGACGGCGGCGGCCTTTTCCAGCACCGGAATGCTGTCGGCGCCGGTCATGCCTTAGATCGCGCGGATGCCCTCCGCGCCAAACACGTCGTCCCGGCGGTAGAACTGACCGTAATTGTAGGTGATGTTCAGCCACAGCTCATGCGTGCCGCCCACCTGGTAGGTGCCGCCCGTCATGAAATGGGGCTCGTCCACCCGCAGCGTTTCCTTCGTCACGGGGTCCTTCAGGCTGATGTCATAACTCATCGGTATCATCTCCCTCAACTGTTCTTCGTTACCATGCGGCTGCGCGCCGGCCGCCTGCGCGGTCATTGCGGCGCGGAGCATGGCTTTGCGATTCTTCCTGATCATGCGCTCATCGGCGAAATACACGTCGGCCTCAGTACACCAGAAGTATTCCGCTTCATACCGTAAGCAGAGTCCTTTCCAGAGGTTTGCCTCCATGCGGCGCATGACGCGGACCTCATGCCGGCGCATACAGCAGGGACATACCGGCTGCTCATTTTCCGTCATCCTTTTTCCTCCAGAGCTTGCCCACCAGGAGCGCATCCAGCCTGCGGCAGATTTCCGGGGCGCATTCCACCAGCGAAACCTCCTCATTAAAGGCCAGCTTTCCGTAGAAGTCCCGCATGAACGCTTCGCTGAACGCGCCGTACACCATGCGGCTGGATTCGTCGTGCAGGTGGCATTCGCATCGGTAGACATAGCCCAGCCAGTAGGCGTATTCGTATTCGTCCGCCAGCTTTCGGATATCCGGAAAGGCAGAGGGCAAAGGGCTGTCCCGAGCCTGCCCGGGCGGCTCGTCAGGGGGTTCATCATCAGGTTCATCGTTCAGCGCTTTGACAATGGCCAGGTTCATGCTCTCGCCGGGGTCCACGCCGCTGACGATTCTGTTCAGCCACATCACCGTATCCACGATGACGGACGGTGATTTCAGCAGCACGGGCATGCGCAGGTAGTTGGAAATATCGTCTTCTTCCATGCCGCCGGCGCAGGAAAAGCTGTAATCAATGACCCCGGCCAGCTGGCTGTTCATGAACACCGGCGCGAACTCGCTCATGGGGATGTCCTTGTCCACCGCCGCCATGAAGATGCTGCCCTGCATGTCGCAGTAGGCCAGATCCCGCTCGGTAAATTCCCGCGAGATTTTCTCCACATCCGGGTTCAAGGGCGATTCCCGCGCCATCCGCATCAGCCGCTTGACGTTCCGGGAGAGCGGCCTGCTCCTGGCAAGATTCTTGACGCTCATTCTGATCCGCCTCCTTCCTCATCATCGTCTTCATCCTCCGCCGCGATCATGGCTTCCAGCATTTCGTCCTGCAGGGCTTCGATGGTGATCTCGTCCACCCGATGGTCACCGCCCAGGGCGCGGGCCTCCGCCATGACATCCCATTCGCCTTCGTCATCAATGGCTGTCAGCCGAAAATCGCTGTTATGCTCGAAGGCCGGTGTGCCGAAGTTCCGCTTTTCATACTCGGCCATTTCCCGCAGGCGGCGCTCCATTTCCTCCGTGTCCTCCACGGGCTGAGGCTCCTCGTCATCCGCGCCGAAGAAGATGCCCTTTGTCTCATCCGATTCCATTCGGCGCTCCACATCAGCGTCTGCCTCTTCCTCATCCGTGGGCTTGCGCCTGGGCAGCTCCCGCCCGATGTAATTATCCAGATCGAAGAGCAGGATGCTTTCGTCTCCCTTTTTGCGCAGGATCGCGGGTACCCGGAAGGCGTAATCCGTATCCCAGCCAAGGATCTCATACAGGATGGTGCAGAAGGCCTTGGAGGAGATGTACGCGCCCTTACCCTTTTTGTCCGTCCAGCGGACGGCATTTGGGTGATCCGGCGCGCAGGGCCGAACGGCCAGCATTCGCTCCACCGGGTTGAACAGCACCTCCACGCAGGGCTGACGGGTAATGAGGTATTTGCTTTCTTTTTCTTCCGTGGTATCCAGCCGGGATATGCAGGTGGTGCTGAAGGCCATGTGCCTTGGACTGAAGGTAACCGTGGGCTCAAAAGCATGGCTGAACATGTTCCCGCTGACCACCTGGAACCCGTCTTTGATTTTCGGCGTGTCCTCCGGCTGTTCGTCCTCTGTGGGCTTTCCTTCCAGCTGAGCCTTGATCTTCTGTTCAGCATGGCTCAGGGTACGGGCGATGCGCTGCACGCCGTTGTCATCCGTCATGCCTGCCAGCCTGTGGCCGCCGTCCGGGAGATGTTCGTTCTCCAGATCGCTCTCCAGCTCACCCTCCGTCAGCCCCATGGCGATGCTGCTTACACGGTAATATTCGTCCGCATCGTAGCCCGCCCAGGCTTTGTTGATGGAAATGTAGCCCGTCAGCGCGCCGTGATCGATGACCATCATGGGAAGGTAGCCGCCCATATGGCGGTAGCGATGGCTGTTCAGAATGCGCTGGGCGGCGTTCCACTGGGCGCGGGTGATGATAGCGTCGTGATGCGCCGACTGGTAATACTTGTTCTTTTTTCCCCTGTTGACCTTGCTCTTGTGATCGTGGAAATTGGGTGTCCATGTTTTGCGGGCCAGTACGTCGCCACAGTAGCGTTCGTTGCGCAGGACGCTGTACACGCCGCCGTCCGTCCATTTGGTGCTGCTCCTGCCGCAGACCTTCCGCAGGCCGGTCTCGCGCTTCAGATCGTTGAGCGTTGCCGCGATCTCTGAAGTTGAGCTGCCATTGAGCAGCATGTAGTACATGAGCCGCACGGTGTTTGCCTCGTCCTCGTTGATGACCAGCTTCTTTTTATGTCCGCCGTGCCCGTCCGGAACCTCCACCCGGTCATACCCCAGCAGAGCGGGGGTCAGGAAACGCCCCCGGCTGAAGCGCCATTCCAGCGACAGCAGCATGGCCTCGCTCTTCATGTGGCTTTCTTCCTCAGCGACCATGGCCAGCACGAACAGGATGATATTGCTGGTGGCGTCCAGGGTGTTCAGGTGCTCCTGCTCGAAGAAGACCTGAATGGGCGGATCGTGCTTGTCCTTCAGCTCGCGTACCCAGCCGATGCAATCCAGCAGGTTCCGGGCAAATCTCGAGACACTCTTGGTGATGATCATGTCGATCTTCCCGGCCATAGCGTCTTTCATCATGAGCTTGAAGGCGGGACGGTGGTCTGTGTTGGTGCCGGAGAACCCGTCGTCCACGTAGGTGCCGACATAGCGCCATTTTGGATTGGCGCGGATCATGTCACGGTAATTGTTCTTCTGCAGCTCGATGGACAGCAGCTGATCGATATCGTCGGTAGAGACCCGGCAGTAGGCCGCGACCCGCAGGATGCGGTCATCCTGGGCGATCTCCTGGGCGGCGGCGATTTTGCGCACGTTCTCGCCGGTGTAGGTGCTGACCTCGGCGCGGAGGGCTTCCTTGGCGCGTGCGCGTTCGGTCAGGAAGCCGCTGCCCGGCGGCCGCTCCGCAGGGTTGCCCTGCGCCTCCTCAGCGCGCCTTCGCGCACGCTCCTCCGCCATGGGACGTATGTCTTTCAAGGCTCATCTCACTCCTGTCTGTTTTATTCCGCCTGGTGACAGAACGGTAGTGATATATAGCCATATCTTTTTGCACACAGCAACGTCCGTCCGGCCGTAATGAGCAAATTTATTCTGTACGGAACACAGCCATCGCCTTAAATTCGCCGCCGAAAACAAGCAGCATGGGGTCTATGCACAGCACCGCGCAGATTGCCAGCCCTATTTTCATGCTGGCGTTGCGGATGTCCCGTTCACCATACTCCAGCCGTTGATAGGCCTTGATATGCACGCCGATGAGCGTGGCGACCTGCTGCTGCGTATAGCCCATTTCGATGCGCGCCTTGCGCAGCATTTCCGCCTCCCGCGGCAGTTGTCTGACCATGAGGTACGCCTCCCTTCTCAAGGGTAGTGGACAGTACGCCATAGTTTTGCGGACATATCAACGCCAGGGGAACGTAATTATCTGACAGTTCACAACAATTGGCTTTGGAAGGCCGCACAAATAAAACAAGAGCCAAATGATGCATTGGAATGTTGTTAGCAATAATAAAATTAAATTTAGCGATGACTATTCTTGAGTAACCGAAAACCTTGATTTTTGTGCGAATAAACCTTATAATTTGAACTGTCGTTAGCGACGATGTGTTACCTGGTATGGGCGGCCGGCCACTGCCCTCAAAGCAGGTGAAAGGGGAAAAAAGATGCGAGTGAACGGACTAACACTTATCTACAAGGATGGGATCAACACGGTGCTATCCAACAATAGCGCCAGTTACCCGGTTGGCGACCTGCTTTGCCGGATCTTCCAGGGCGAGACTCTTTATAATATCAGCCGTATTGTCCGCAACTGCGTCAGCGTGTACCCGATGCAGGACATCCTCTTGTCGCAGGACGAGATTGAGCAGGCGGAGGACTACATCTTACAATCGCTTATGTATGATGAATTCTATCCGGCCCGGCGTCTTTCCCAGGGGAGTTTCATTCGCTGCATTGAGGAGTATCGAAGCCTTGACAGCGCGTCCCAAAGCAGGCTCATCCAAGAAGAAAAACAACGGGCTGAGATGGGCGGTCAATTTTTCAAAGATATCGGCTTCAACACAATCGGCGAGTTCCTCCAGCTCTGCTTCAACAATTACTACGTTGACCTGATAAACGGTACCAGCCTTTTCACGGCAACATCCGCTGTGTGGTCCGGAACGGCAACAGAAGAAGAGAGAGCGTTATATGACGAACTTTGCGAGGCTTTGCAGGGCCCGCATGCAGTACCGCCAACTGCTATGGAGACGGTATATGATGTCTCCTCGGGGACGTTCGGGTACAGATACGTAATCAGCAGTTTCCTTGGCATGGCGGTATTTGAGTTTTCACACTTGGCTGAATCGGCTACAAAAATCGTCCGCTGCCAGAACCCTGTGTGCGGGAAGTTTTTCACAGCAAAGCGGGCCTCGGCAAAATACTGCGGGAACCCGGCCCCACAGTGCCCCGGGAGGGTCTGCAGCGATTACTATCCGCAGCTCCTTCATCGTGAAAAGGTGCGCGCAGATGAATTGGATCACCTTATTAAAAACGCGAAAGGTCGGCTGTATAATGCAAAGCGGCGGCACCCCGAACAGGCGGAAGTGATCGACGAACAGTTAAGCGACCTTACGATATACTCGCCTGTCAAAAAACAGGAGGTGCTGGATCGTGCAGTGACGATAAGTGAATTCCGTGAATGGTTAGACTCACACAAGAACTGAAAATAGGAGGAGGCAATAATATGGCGAACGAAATGACTGTCAATAATACCCAGGTACCTTCCGTGCCGAAAGCTACTGTCCCTTGCCGCATTGAACGCACCCGCCGTTATCCGGTTGTAGACCAGGAGCGCGCCGGCAAAATAATGGATGAAGTAATAGGGTCAATTAAAGACACCCGTCTGGACACGAAACGAGCCATCTCTGCTGACATTGCCGCGACGGCAAGGGTGCAAAACCAGAATGACCGTCTCTTAGCGGTCTATGAAAATGAACTCAGGAGAAAAGACCTGCCTGAAGGCCAGCGCGAGGAGATACTCAATGAGATGAGCAGGATAGCCACAGTCTCAGCTAACGCAAGCGTGGAAAGCCGAATCTTTCAGAGCGAACAGCTGGATCGGGAGCATAAGCTGTCACGCTGGATCATAGGCGGCCTTATCCTTCTTACTGGCGGCGGGGTCGCTTGGGCGAGCAGACGAGCCTGATGAAATGCCCCAGGTCGTAATGGCCTGGGGCATTCGCCGTCTTATTCCATCTGAACAAGGTTGTCGAGGAAATCCCGACACATCTCCATCAGCTTCTCCCTGCGGCTCCACGCAGTGTTGAGGGGGATTCGTTGTCACGCTTATACTGCCGCCCGATCTTCTTCGCCTGTTCGAGATAGAAATAGATATTGCGCGGCGTGTCATCCAGCTTTTCAGCGATCTCCGCTACGCTCAGTCCATAGTATTCTTTTAATACGATTGCCTGGGCGAATTTTGGATTCTGAGCGGAGATTGCCTTGATTACATCCGCGATAGTCGCCCTGTCTGCCATACGCTGGAATTCCGGGTCTGGTTGAGCGACTTCGCTGAAGGTTGTGGCGTAATCGTCCCAGCACAGATCGGGCAGCTGATTGTCACGATGCTGCGGATAAGGGCAGTTTTTACAGCTGTTCTTTTCCGGGCACGGAATCAGCGGTTTCAGCTTTCCTGGAATCATGCAGCGCCGTTCACGATATTCGTTTCGATGCTTTGCACGCAGCTCATCCCTGAGAAAACGATAGGTCTGCTCATCGCTGGGTGTCAGGTGTACAACCACGCGTTTCGTACCGAAATACCATGTGCGGCACTGCTCCCAAGTCAGCCCCATTGCGTGGATCTGATCCGCACTCTCGATTTCGATGGGCGCTTCAAAAATCTCAACACCCGCTCGTTCGAGTTCTTCCAGGGTTCTTGATTCGGTAGGGGTAAGGCCTTTCCAAACGATCTGCTTTGACACTCAGGTTGGCTCCCTTCTGCTGTGCAGAAGCGAAGCAACCTATAGCTATCCAGTTTTTCTGTCATGGCTACCTCCAACGGATCGCTCCGCTTCGATGTTGGAAGCCAAGTGGTGCATGGGCACTGGCTTGGGTTACGGGAACCGCCCGCTTTGGCCACGCACACACCCTCCGGCCAGAAGGGTGCGCCGCAGCGGGCGGCATGTTTACATGTTTAGTCTTTCATGCCGGCTTCGTAATCGAAGAGGGCATTGAAGACCGACTCGTAGTAACAGGGGTGCAGAGCTTCGATGCTGGTAGCGCCTCCGCCGTATTCGGCGAGGACGAACCGAACGGTTTCCCAGCCGAGCTGCTTTGCCACAGTCATGGCGGTATTCTGGATATTGATGAGCAGATTTTCCTGTTCGAATTCTGTCATGAAGATTGACCTCCCATTGTTTCTGAAAGAAACCAGCCAATCGCCTTGCTGATCCTTTTTGTGCCATACAACCTGTCACCCAACAGCGATTTTGCTGTTCATACCGTCGACTGAATGAACAGTGCTGGTGACAGAGGCTTGACGATTAGATGAACCACCGGCTTTTTCGCGTTATTTTTTGCTTTTACAGCCAAATAATGTCCAAAACGCGAACTTGATGTTTGACTCCTGGACATCGATCTGGTATAATAACAGCGTGTTTCCATTCGTCTGCCGGACGTTCTTCCTGAACGCCAGCACCAGTATATAAAACGAGAATTCTGGAATGGGGACGGTTTGGTACACTGTGGTACATCGTGGTACAAATTCATGGAAAGGACATTCGTGCCGATGGAGTTCAAAGAATTCTTCTCGCTGATGAAAAACAGGATATCTAATGGCGCAGATGTCCCGTACTTTTTCAGAGATCTGGTTGCAATGATCACTACTGTACCCGAATCAGAATGGGGCACGACAAAAGATCCATCTACAAAACTGACAAAAGAAAGTACTTTGCGCTCGTATGCCAAGCGTGGACTGTCACTGAAATTTGCCCAGAGCATTGTTTACAGGCTTTCTCCTGAGATGTTCGTCGAATCCCTGCAGACACGCGAACATGCTGTAATTGCTCTTCTTGCCCGTGATTATGCAGGCTACGACAATACAGTTACTGTTGATAATGTAGCCCAGAAGCTGGCCGACTGTTTTATCGACATAATCCGTCGGGCAGCCGGTATTGTTCCAAGCACCGAGCTTGAAATGCAGAAGCTTCGGGAACAGGCACTTGAGCTGAAAAACAAATATGGTGATTATCTCCGGGAGGAAACCGGGAATACCTGCCCAATGCCCGGCTGCGGAAGAACGCTAAAAGTGGCTGGCGACGGTGACCTCAGGTATGTCTATGAAGTTGGCATAATCGACAGATCCAAACCTTTAAAGGTTGATAATCTCCTCGCGTTCTGCCCTCAATGTCATGCGACGTACTCAATGGACTTAAATCCGGCTCTGGCAAGAGACCTCGGCCGCATCAAAAAGATCCTGATTGCATCGAACCAAAGTTCCCTGCTGCTGGAGCCAATGCCTCTGGAAAAGGGAATCATTGGCGTTATCAGAAAAGTAAAAAAGCTTGGTGAGAAAGACCTGCTCGATGCATCACTTGATCCGAAGGAAATCCGTGACAAAATCGACCCCGCCACATATTTTGCGCTGTACAGAACGGTGAAAACTTATGTGGACACGTATTATGTAACGTTGAAAAAGATCATAACCAATGCTGACAAGCGCGGAGAAATTGACTATGATGCTGTCCAGGATCAGATGAAAGCCATTTACAAACGGCTTAAAAAGGCGGGAAAGAATCATCTGGAAATATTCGAAACAATAACAGAGAAGGTGCATAAAATCAGTCTGCAGGAAGAAGTGTACTGCCAGATCGTAGTGGCCTTCTTCATTGCGAAATGCGAGGTATTCGATGCAATTACCAAATAAACTGTATTCCTATAAGAACAGCACCCTCTATCTTGTTCCCTTGGTGCTAAACGAGCTAAAGGATGCTCCGGTTATGCTGAAAGACCTGTATGATCGAATCCGACCGCATCTTGAAGATTCAACGGATTTCATATCGGTTATGGATTGTCTGTATGCTCTGCGCGCTGCAGATCTGAATGAGAACGGCGAGGTGTTTATATGCTTGTCGAGATGAAATCTCCGGCTTTTATGGATCATGGTCAGGAGCGACGCCTGACAACATTTCATGGGGGTCTCAATGTTGTGCTAGGAGAAGAAGACGGCGCAATGTCCATCGGTAAGTCCTCCTCTTTGCTGGCCATTGATTTTGCGTTTGGAGGGGATACATATATCAAAAGCGATGGCGTCAGACACGAAGGGCATCACACCGTTTTCTTTGCCTTCGAATTTAAAGGTGTCAGGCATTACTTCGCCAGAAATACCAGCGACGGCGATACTGTCTTTTTCTGCGATAAAGGCTATAACCTGACCGGTGCAAAATACACCAAGGAAGAGTTTATCTCTTGGCTGAGGAACCAGTACGGCATGGAATATGAAGGGGTATCCTTCCGCACAGTACTAAGCAGTTTCTTCCGGATTTATGGTAAGGGAAATACCGATGAGCTGAATCCCTTAAAGGGAATACCCGGACAGAACATGGAGAAATCCATCGCTACCATTCTGACGGTTTTCAACAGGTACGGGGATATACAGGAATTCCGGGACAGCGTTACGGAGCATAGCAAAAGGCTGGAGGCTTTCAGGGATGCAAGAAAATACCAATTCATCTCTGACCTTGTTGGCGGTCAGAAAAAATACGAGGAAAATCTGGCTGCGATCCGCGACCTCGAACTCCAACTTGCAACACTGATGGAAGAAGCGGAACAGGGGCACTCCGAAGAAGAAATAGAACTGAATAAGCAAAAGGCCGCCCTGACCTCCGAAAAGCTGAATACTGAAAACGCAATTCATACAAGGGAGATGAAGCTGCGTCTCCTGAACATGAGCCTTGAATATGGCCTGTACCCCACAGAGGCTGATATGAGCGCGCTGCAGGAATTCTTCCCGGAAGTCAATATCCGGAAGCTGTATGAAGTTGAACAGTATCATCAGAAGCTGGCACGCATCCTTGATGCTCAGTTCGCGGAGGAAAGGACAGCGATTGAGCGCGAGATTGCTGAACTCCGATCGCAGTGGGAGGCTGTTAATGCGCAGATCAGAGCACTCGGTTTTGTTGGCAACATATCACGGGAATTTCTGGATTGGCACTCTGAGATCAAGGCTGAAATTGCTGCTTTGAGAACACAGAATCAGGCTTATCTGACCCAGACCGAACTGCAGGCCGCAAAGGCAACCGCTGTTGACGTGCTGAAACGCAGCATTGAGGATATTCTGCGCGAGATCGAAGATATTCTCAACGGTCAGATGAAGGAATTCAACGATTCTCTGTTCACAACAAAGAAGAAGTCTCCGCAGGTACATTTCAGCGCCTATAACAGTTACAGATTCGAAACGCCAGACAACACAGGTACAGGTTCGAATTACAAGGGCATGCTTATTTATGATCTTGCTGTCCTGTTTACAACCGCCCTGCCCGCTCTGGCGCACGACTCGTTGCTGTTCAAAAACCTGGGAAAAGATGCTGAAGACGGCATTTTCCAGATATATGCAAGGGTTGTATCGGAATTGCCCGACAGACAGATATTCATTGCTTATGACAAGCAGGGTGACTGCAGACCTGGAACACGGACAATTCTGGAAGCAAACTGTGTGATGAGGCTCTCAAAAGGAGGCGGTGAACTGTATGGTCACCCCTGGGACACAGAGGAGGACGGCAATGGGAATGAGTTATAACAAGCTTTGGAAACTTCTGATCGACAAAAAGATGAAGAAATCCGATCTCCGGAAGAGAGCAGGAATCAGTTCATCGTCGCTTGCGAAGCTTACCAAGGATGAAAACGTGACGACTGAGGTGCTGGCAAAAATCTGCCAGGAGCTTCAGTGCGATATAGCGGACATAATGGAGTTTGTGCCTGACCCTGAAGAACAGGAATAAAGCTGATTTCATTTTTGAGCGGAGGAATGAATACCCATGGATGTACCACGTACCCAGGCCGACGAAACTCGCGGCAAGCTTAATTTCATAGATCTGTTTGCCGGAGCCGGCGGGTTGTCCGAAGGTTTCATCCAGGCAGGGTTCAACCCGATTGCCCACGTGGAGATGAATGAGTTTGCCGCCCGAACGCTTGAGACGAGAACCGCTTACTACTGCCTGAAACAGGAGGGCCGCCTCAATCTGTATTATGACTATCTGAGCGGCAGGATCGACAGGGATGTGCTGATGAAGGAAGTCCCGAAACACGTCACCCAGACCATCCTCTGCAAAACGATGTCGGATGAGTCGCTGCCGGGGATCATGGCAACCATCGACAACATCATGAAAATTCGCGGCATTAAAACGGTCGATGTCATCGTGGGCGGCCCTCCCTGCCAGGCTTATTCCCTGGTGGGACGCGCGCAGAGCAGCCATATGGAAACGCCCATGGCAGAGGACCCGAGGAATACGCTGTACATCCTCTACGGCAGGATGCTGAAGAAATACAAGCCCCGGATGTTCGTCTTTGAAAACGTGATGGGCATCGAATCCGCCAACGGCGGCAGCACCTGGAAGAACCTGAAAAAGTACTTCCGCCGCGTCGGATATGAGATCGACTGCAAAGAGCAGAACGCTAAAAACTTCGGCGTGCTGCAGAACCGGCGGCGCATGATCATCATCGGCTGGCTGAAGGACAGCGGGCTGAACTATCCCGATTTTCCGAAGGCGGAAATTACGGCAAAAGTATCCGACCTGCTGTGCGATCTGCCCGCCCTCACCCCCGGCAAGGGCGCATCCGCCTACAGCGATGTACCGCCGAGCCCGTATGTGACGGAACACGGCATCCGTTCCGCCGAGGATGTGCTGACGCACCACCAGGCTCGGCCCAATAAGGACCGCGACATCGAGATATACCAAAAGGCCATCGAACTGTGGAATGATGGCCATAAGCGGCTGAACTATAACGACCTGCCGCCCGAACTGAAGACCCATAAGAACACGACCTCCTTCACCGACCGTTTCAAGGTCGTGGAAGGTGACGAACCCTGCTGTCACACGGTGCTGGCGCATCTGTCCAAGGACGGGCACTATTTCATCCACCCGGACATTGAACAGCACCGTTCCATCACCGTCCGCGAGGCTGCAAGGATACAATCATTCCCGGACAGCTACTACTTTGAAGGCCCCCGCACATCGCAGTTTGTTCAGATCGGCAATGCCGTGCCGCCCATGATGGCGAAAGGCATCGCGGAGAGAATTACGGAAGAACTCAGACAGGAGCGTTGACGATGGAAGCGAATCTGCTGCTGGAGCAGTACAGCTGGTACAAGAAAAAGGCGTTAGAGCAATCGCCCTACCGCTGTCTTCTTGATGCTAACATACAGTTGAATCCACATCAGATCAACGCATTCTGCGCGGCGGTGCATTCCCTCAAAACAGGCGGCATCGTACTGGCAGACGAGGTCGGTCTTGGCAAAACCATCGAGGCGGGTCTGTCCCTGAAACACGCGATTGACTCAGGAGCCAGGCATATTCTGATCGCCGTACCGGCAACGCTGCGCAAACAGTGGGAAATCGAACTGCAGGAGAAGTTCGGCATCGAGGCCTGCATTCTGGACAGGCTGACCGTTGAAAGTGATCTGTATCACTGGCAGTCTTGGCTTGAAAAAGGAAAAGAAGCCCGCATTGCCCTGACGACATATGATTATGCCTCCAAACTGATGCAGCGTTTCCCAAAGGTCAAATGGGATCTGGTCATCATCGATGAAGCACATAATCTGAGGAACTTGTTTCACGGAACCAAACGGGCAAAGCGCCTGTATGAGCTGACAAAGGGAATCCCCAAACTACTCCTGACAGCGACGCCGCTGCAGAATTCGCTGAGTGATCTTCACGGGCTGATTTCATTTATTGATCCCCGCATATTCGGCAGTGAAAGGCTGTTCAACAAGCGGTTTATCGAGGGTGAAGACTATACTGAGCTGAAAAAGGAGCTCACCCCTGTACTGTACCGCACGCTGCGCCGGGACGTGGCTAAGTACATGGACTTCCGCAAACGTGTCTGCCGGACGGTGGATTTTGAGCTATCTCCCGCTGAGGCTGAACTCTATATGCGGGTGAACAATTTTCTGAAACGGGACACCCTTTACTCCATACCGACCGCCAACCGCAGCCTGATTGTGCTGGTTATCCGCAAGCTGCTGGCCTCATCGAGCTTCGCGCTGATTGAAACATTTGAGGTGCTGCGCCAGCGGCTTGAAAAGCTGTATGAGGGCACTCATTCCGCCAGCGCCCAGGAGGGCTTCGACCTGTTCTGGCAGTATGTTGAGGATGAAATCGATGAAGACGGGCTGGAAGAAGACGATGACCCGGACACGATTTTTCAGAAGCAGCAGATACAGGCGGAAATGGATGAAGTGGATGCCATCCTGCAGGCTGCCAGCCAGATTACGGGCAACGCCAAGATAAAGGCACTGAAAAAAGCTATCCACACAGCCCTGCAGTTTCAGGAGGAAAATGGCATTCCGCAGAAGGTCGTCATCTTCACGGAATCCAAACGGACACAGAAATATATCGCTGCGGAGCTGCGCAGGGATGGCTTTGAGGAAGACGATATTCTCCTCTTCAACGGCGACTTCGACGATGCTATGGCAAAGGAGATTTATCAGGCGTGGAAAGCAAAGAACTTCGGCGGCCCCAATTACGGGCGTAGCGTGGAATACAAGCACGCCATCGTGGATTACTTCAAAAGTCACTCCCGCATCCTCATCGTAACGGACGCCGGCTCCGAAGGTCTGAACCTTCAGTTCTGCAACACGGTGATCAATTACGACCTGCCCTGGAATCCGCAGAAGATCGAACAGCGCATCGGCCGCTGTCACCGTTACGGACAGGAGCACGACGTCGTGGCCATCAATCTGCTGAATACGCAGAACGAGGCCGACAGGCGGGTGTATGATATTCTGAGCCGGAAGTTTGAACTGTTTGACGGTGTATTCGGCGCATCGGATATTGCGCTGGGCACGCTCGAAAACGGAATCAGCTTTGAACGTATGGTACTGGACATCTACCAGTCCTGCAGTACCAGGGGCGAGTTTAAAAAGGCGTTTGACAGACTGGACAGGAAGCTGGAGGCGCGGCGCGACAAAAAGGCAAAGCAGCTCCGCACGCTGCTGCTGACGGAGAGCGCCGATGCAAAGGGGATGTCCCTGGAAAAGACGAAAGCGGCGATTGCACAGTACCTGAGTGAAGTGCATTACTGGGAGCAGTTTGCCGAGCCGGAGGTGGGCAGAGAGACCTGCTACTGGCGGATTGACAACTGGGGTGTTGAGAACTTTGGCGGGCACGGTACGCTGTTCATCGGGGCTTTCTGCGATTCCGTGAAAATCCTGTTCCCGGTGCTGCTGCTCTGCGATGAGAACGGTGAATACATCGATTTTTCCGAGCAGGACATTGTTGGCGCGCTGGAGCGGGCGGATGATTCAGACGTCCGGTATTTCACTCCGACGGAAGAGGAAAACGCAAAGTTCCGCACCATCTATGACAGGCTCCTGACCGAAATGCACCACCGATATCTGGCGAGCATGAAGCCGGTCATGGATTACAACCGGCGCAAGGTGGACAACTGGGTAGGCATCCAGACGGAACAGCTGAACCTGCAGATTGCGGATATGCTTCATGACATTGAAACGCTGGAAGCCCAGGAAGCGGCGGCAAAGGATTTTCTGGAGAAGGTGGATATCCGCAAAAAGGTCGCGGAGAAACGCCAGCAGCTGCAGAAATTCCAGGAATCCTTTCACGAGAAAGTAACAGCGATCCAGACCGAGGCCGCGCAGGAGATACGGGCCTTTAACGAGAACTGTGATATCAATCCCGTTCTGTTCGTGAACATCGTGCTGAAGTTCTGAGCAGAGCATGACAGAGGAGAAAAACCATGGAACACAGAGGCAAGCTTGAACTGACCTGGGTGGGCAAATACGAGGAGCACGTGATAGAGCCCCGTATCCTGGTAGAAGACCGGAAAAAATCCTACGGCGATCCCCGCAGCGAAAACATGCTGATCCACGGGGATAACCTGATTGCGCTCCAGGCGCTCCAGCAGGATTTTGCCGGAAGGATCAAGTGTATCTATATTGATCCACCGTATAATACCGGGAGTGCCTTTGAACAGTACGACGACAATGTGGAACATAGTATCTGGCTGAGTCTGATGAGATCAAGGCTAAAACTGTTGTGGAATCTTCTGTCCCCCGATGGCAGCATATGGATAAGTATTGATGACAATGAAGAGGCATATCTGAGAGTGCTGTGTGATGAGCTATTTGGGCGTACACATTTTGTCTCCAATATATCATGGCAGAGAACCTACTCCACGAGGAATGATGCGAAAGGTATAGTAAACGAGGTCGAGCACATTCTTGTTTATTCCAGAGAAGAAGGTTGGCAGCCAAATAGACTGCCACGCACGGCTGAGATGGATAAGAAATACAAAAATCCTGATGGTGATGTAGGTCCATGGCGTTCTGATAATCCTTATGCTGCAGACGCCAACACTCATCAAGGCATGGTCTATGCCATTCAGCATCCTTTTACAGGCGCGCTATTGTACCCGACTCCCAGCTCTCACTGGAGATATTCGCAAGATGAAATGCTTTCCCAAATGAATGGATGGTGTCCATATGAGCTCCAGGAGATTGATGATATTACAAAAAGGGCAGAAATTTGCGGGGTTAGTGCCTCCGAAGTCAGAAAAGGTGTCAAGGCGATTGTTTTAGCACTTCCTCTGGAAGAATCGCAAAAGCTTGCAAAAGAAGTGCTGAAGAAAGGCCCTTGGCCCAAATTCTATTTCAGTAAAAATGGTCAAGGCGGAATAGCAAGAAAAACCTATCTCTCAGCAGTGGGAGATGTTCCCCCTACGAATCTTTTCTTGTATCAAGATGTTGGTCATACGGATGAAGCAAAGAAGGAGATTCTAAAGCTATTCAGCAGTTCCCCTTTTGCTACGCCGAAACCGGAGAGGCTTATAGCTCGAATTCTTACACTTGCATCAAATCCTGGAGATCTAATCCTGGATTCTTTCCTTGGCTCTGGAACAACGGTGGCGGTGGCTCACAAAATGGGACGTCGCTGGATTGGCATCGAACTGGGTGAGCATGCTTATACACACTGCAAAGTTCGTATGGACAAGGTTGTTGATGGCGAACAGGGGGGCGTTAGTAAAACATTTAAGTGGCACGGCGGCGGCGGTTATCACTTCTATGAACTTGCTCCCAGCCTTCTGGTCAGGAATCCGAAGCTGCCAATCTATCAGATCAATCCGGAGTATACCTTTGAAATGCTCTGCGAGGCGATCTGCAAGATCGAGGGCTTCCGCTATCAGCCGGAGGGTGTGTTCCACGGGCATTCCTCAGAGAAGCGGTTCATCCACATCACAAAGGAGTTCGTCAACGCCGAGTATGTGAAATCCGTCTCCACCGCCCTGGGCGAAGACCAGTCCCTGCTGATTTACGGCACGGCGATCCAGTCCGATATGATCCTGCCGGACAACATCGAAGTGCGGAAGATCCCCAAAGACCTGCTAGCAAAATGCAGCTTTGAAAGTGAGGTGCGATAAATGGCGGACATTGTGAGCAGAATCAGCTATGCCATGAGCCTGCGCGGCCCTCAGAAGGAAGCGCTGTCCTATCTGGACGCCATCAGCACCCACTGCGATTATCAGCGGGACAGCAAGGCCGCCGTGGAGGCTGCCGCTACCGAACACTGCGAAAAGCAGCGCACCATCAAAGTAGACGCCAAGTTTGACTTCCCGTCCTTTTGCTTTGCCATGGCCACCGGTATCGGCAAAACCCGCCTGATGGGCGCGTCTATCTATTATCTTTACAAGACAAAAGGCTACCGGCATTTCTTTATCCTGGCTCCGGGCAGCACCATCTATGACAAGCTGCGCAAGGAGTCCAACCCCGCTCACCCTAAGTATATCTTCAAGGGACTGGAAGCGGAAATGGGCCGTCCGAAGGTGTACGATGGCGAAAACTATGATACCTACCCGGTGCATTATGAGCAGACCGCGCTGACGTTTGAAAAATCGTCCGAGATCGAACTGTTCATCTTCAACATCGGGAAAATCTTCAACAGCAAGACGGACACCCAGTTCAATTTCCATAAATTCCGGGAAACGCTGGGCATGTCCTTTTCCGCCGTGCTGGCCAGTTTCAATGACCTGGTGATCTGCATGGACGAGGCGCACAGGTATTACGCGCCGGCCTCCATGAAGGCCATCAACTTCCTGAAACCTGTGCTGGGACTGGAGTTTACCGCAACGCCCAAGAGCACAAGTAACGTGATCTATTCCTACGACCTGGCGCGCGGCGCGGTGGAGGGCTTCCTTAAAACGCCGGTCGTCATGGGTCGCTCCAACATGGCGGGCTATACGGACGCGGACATTGAGGAAATGAAGATCCGCGACGGCCTGACTCAGCACGAGCATCGCAAGGCTATCCTCCGCCAGTATTGTGATGACCATGGCCTGCCCTATGTGAAGCCGATCGTGCTGATCGCCTGCCGCGATACGAATCACGCGAAGGATATCCGGGCGCTCATCGACAGCGATGATTTCCTGGGCGGCAGATACAAGGGAAAGGTCATTGAAATTCACTCCAACATGAAGGGTGAAGAGACCGAGGAGAACGTGCGCCTGCTGCTTTCCATCGAGAAGGCAGAGAACCCGATTGAAATTGTGCTGCATGTCTATAAGCTGAAGGAAGGCTGGGACGTCAACAACCTGTTCACCATCATTCCCCTGAATGCGGCGAAGAGCGACATCCTCGCCATGCAGACCATCGGCAGAGGTCTGCGTCTGCCCTTCGGCTTTATCACCGGTGATGAGGATATTGATACGCTGGACATCGTCGCCCATGAGCACTACCGTGAGCTGGTGGATGAGATTAAAAACAGTGACATTTTCCGCTACAGGGATCTGGACAGAACAGGCGTCGAGCCGACCGATATCGTAGACGTAAGCAGTCCTGTTGACGATGCGCAGCTTTCCCTCTTTGATCAGCTGGTCACGGATACGGGCACGCTGACCTTCCGAGAGGCGGACAACCCGCGGACGCAGCAGAATCTGTACGATGCTTATCTGAGGACCTTCGGTCCCGGCAGGCAGCGGCAGACCTCAGAAGCGGATGATAACCAGATTTCCCTGTTTGACCTGCCTGCGCAGGATGGCAGTTCAGCCGGAGATCAGACGCCGGCTATCCCAGAACCCGCGCAGACCCCCGCAGGGGATAAAAAGCCCATATCAAAAGAGGAGTTCGTGCAGAAATTCCGCGAGTATTCCGGACGCGCAATTTCCGTGCCCAAAATCCTGGTTCAGACCACGTCTGAAGTGAAGTTCAACCGCTTCCAGGTCAGGCGGACGATTCAGGACTTTGAAGTAGCCATGGCGAAAATCGAGCGCTTTGACGCTGTCAATCAGCAATTCCTTGCTGCCGTGGACGCGCAGATTCTCGAAGTGGAAGACGCGATGAACACACTGGCATGTATGCTGCTGGACTCTATCCCGGAGCTTTCCTATGATGACGCGGATTTCATCATTGATGTGGTGGATCAATATCTGGCTCAGATCGAAGGCGATGAGGAAGATAAACGAAAGATCGTCCGCCGCTATGCCACCCTGATCGTCAGCGACATCCGCGCACAGATTTTCGAGCATGTGGAGCGGAAGACGCAGGACATCCATACCGTGCAGAAGGATCTGATCCTGTTCCGCAGATTTGTCAAAAATATCCGTAAGGACGGACGCGTCCGTTTTGACCGTCCCTTTACCGATAAGGCGAACATCCGCAAATACCTGTTCACCGGGTATAAGAAGGGATACTACACAGAGAACGGTTTCGACAGCGATACGGAACGGCTGTTCTCCATCATTCTGGAGGAAGACCCGGAGGTTATCCGCTGGATCAAGCCTCCGCTGAATCAGCTGGGGCTGTTCTGGCAGGCAGGCCAGCAGTACAATCCTGATTTCCTGGTGGAAACCGCCACGCACAAATACATGGTGGAAGTGAAAGCTGCCAACGAAGTAACGGCACAGGACGTGATAGCCAAGGCCCGCGAGGGCATTCGCTGGTGCCGCTTCGCCTCCACCGCCGACCCGGATCACAAACCCTGGGTCTACAGGCTGATCACGGATGAAAACATTCATCCCGGAAACACATGCAGGTATACTCTGGGGACCGCTGTAGAAATTACGGAGGAATGATGATGGCTGACAGATTCAGATACGCCCAGGTTCGTCAGATGATCATTGATGCCATGAAAGTTGATCTGATGGGCCCGCAGTCGGAAGATGAAGTGCTGGATGAGAATCCCCGGCATGCTTATATCATCGGACTTCTCGCGCCGCAGACCGAAGCGGGAGCAGATGCCGCCGACGGCAACGACCAGGAGCTTGAAGCGGATATCGATCACGAGGATGACAATAATTTCACTGCCGGAGAGGATGATGATAACGAACCCGTTGTCACCACCCGGTTCAAGCTGCCCAATTCCATCGGCATCAGCTTTTACGTGGCTGCCGGGACAGATTCCGTCTGCCTGGATGTCATCTGGGGCGACTATACGAAGACAACTGAAAAGCGTCCTGACAAAAGTGGACGGGAACGCAGCTATGCTTCATTTATGCGTCACCCGATGAAAGAGACCATCACGGTTCATTTTGCTGACTTCGACAGGAGCCATGAATATCAGCTGACCTGTGATTCCAATGTGCATGTTTATGTATCCAGAATTCATCTGAAAAACGGATACAGCTTTGTAACCGCGTATATCATGAACAGGCGCAGGAATCCGGAAAATGATCTGGAAGGCATGATGTTCCAGGTTGAAATCCGGGCTTTCTCTCCCGAAGGCAGGAACATATTTGCCGCTGAGACTATCTGCCGGAAGGTTAACGCAGCAGATGAATATTACTTTGAGCAGCGCCCAATCATTGGTCGCGGACGTGGGTGCGCTGCCACCTGGGGTCCAGTCGTAAACGGGTTTACATCCTGGGTAAAGTCCGATTTCATTCCGCAATATGAGTTTCCCGGCGTGAGTGCCGAGCTGAAGGGCTTTGATGGAAGCTTCTTCTCCATGCGCTTCCTGTCAAAAGCATCGAACCGGGGTGGCATCATCGAAAGGCTCACGGTTCTCGCTGATTCATACGATCAGTGGATTTCCGATACACTCGGCAAAGACAAAAAAATGGCAAACCCTGCCTTCTGCGCTGAAGTTGGCGATGATGTCATCGTAAAATGCCGGAAGGCCTTATCCCGTATCCGTGAGGGTATTTCCCTGATCGGCAGTGATGAGATTGCCTGGGATGCTTTCTGTTTCATGAACCGTGTCATGCTTCTGCAGCGGAACATCATGTCGTTCTCAAAAAAGCATGCCGTAAACAAGGACTGCAATCTGGGGGATTTTGTCGATCCCAGGAGGCCGGAGAATGATTTCGGATGGAGGCCGTTCCAGATTGCCTTCATCCTGATGAACCTGAACGGAATTGTCAATCCGCAGCACGAAGACCGCGAGGTTGTCGATCTTCTCTATTTCCCCACAGGCGGCGGCAAGACGGAAGCCTATCTTGGCCTGATGGCTTTCGTCATTGCCAACCGAAGGCTCAGAGCATCGGAAAATGATGAATACAATCGCGACGGCGGTGTAACGGCGATCCTGCGCTATACTCTCCGGCTGCTGACGACACAGCAGCGCGACCGCATTACAAAGATGGTTATTGCCGCTGAGATGGTCAGGGAAAAAACTGCTCCGAAATACGGCACAGAGCCCATCAGTATTGGCTTCTGGGTCGGCGGTGGCGTGACGCCTAACAACTTTGAGGAACTGAAGGACAGCCCGGACAATCCGGGTGAAGGCGCCAGGAAGAGAAGGCTCATTTACAGGCAGCTGCTTGCATGTCCCTTCTGCGGCACCGAACTGGACGAAAATAACTTTGAGATTGATCATGACAGAAAATCTGTCTCCATATACTGCTCCGACCCGAACTGCATCTTCCACAAATACAGGGGGCGCAAGGCAATCCCCGTGTATCTTGTGGATGAAGAGATCTACGCAAGGTGTCCCACCATCATCCTTTCAACGGTGGACAAGTTTGCCCGTCTGCCCTGGGATGTCAGCACCAATACTCTGTTTGGCCGTGTGGATCGGCGCTGCAGCCGGGACGGATATGTTGCAATCGGTGAAAAGCACAGCAGGCATCCCAGAACAAGGGAACTGGAGGCATCAACACTAACTCCTGTACGTCTCTTCCTTCCGCCTGAACTTATTATCCAGGACGAGCTGCATCTGATAACGGGTCCTCTCGGCACAATCTATGGCGCATACGAAACGATTATCGAAGATATGTGTACCTGGGGAGATCAGAAAATCAGGCCCAAGTATGTTGTATCGACAGCCACCATCAGGAATGCGGCTGCCCAGGCAAGATGTCTGTATGCGCGAAAGCAGACTGCGCAGTTCCCCCCGAACGGGTTTGAGATTGGTGACAGTTTCTTTATCAGGGAAATATCTGTAGATGAGAATCCTTTCCGCAGGTACGTTGGCATCTGTGGGAACGGTCAGTCCGTTCGCACCACCCTGTTGCGCGTATATGCCGTTATCCTTCAGACGGTATATAACCTGGCACAGCAGGAAGAATTCCAGGACGTAATCGATCCGTATTATACTCTTATTGGCTATCATAACAGTATCCGTGAACTTGGCGGTACTGTTCGGCTGCTCCAGGACGACATTCCCAAGCGCATACAGCGCATACAGAACCGGTATCAGATGAGCAAACGGCGGTATCTGAATCAGAGGATTGAGATTACATCCCGCATGAATTCATTCGAGATCCCGAATAAGCTCAAACAGCTGGAAACCGGATTCCCGGAGAAAAAGGCCCTCGATACCGCAGTGGCAACAAATATGATAGCTGTAGGCATGGACGTTGACCGCCTGGGGCTGATGGTCGTCGACGGTCAGCCCAAACAGAACTCAGAATACATCCAGGCGACAAGCAGGATTGGCAGGTCTTTTCCCGGTCTTGTTGTCATGATCTACAATCCTTACCGGCCGAGAGACCTTTCTCACTATGAGAACTTCACCGGCTATCATTCACAGCTGTATCGGTTTGTAGAAGGAACTACCGCCACACCGTTCTCGGCGCGCGCCAGAGATCGTGTCCTGCATGCGCTGATCATTTCGGCGATTCGTCTGAAATATCCGGACATGGCCCCCAATGACGCGGCGGCTAATATTGCCTCGCTGACACCGGAGCAAATCAACGAACTGAAGACGCTGATTCTTGACCGGCTGGGTATCATCAAGCCCAGTGTCAGAGAAGATGCTGACGGAGAGATCGATCAGTTTATCGCAGCCTGGAAGGGACTTGCGGCAAGCTCAAAGCCGTTGAAATACAAGGGGCCGCTGTTCCGGTCAAAAGATCAGAAATACAATGTTCTCATGGGGTATTACGGTGGGGACTGTGCAGACACAGAGAAGCCGACCCTGACTTCCATGCGTGAAGTTGAAAGCGCCGCCAATATGTTCTATTACGAGGAGGACTGACAGATGCCCTTTAACCGCAATCTTCTCGGAGAGCTTCGGCCCAATCAGATTATCACTACTTTCGGGCCGGGATCCATTGTTGATGCTGTCAAGGACTCCGTTACTGTCCTTGATACGAACTACTGGAAAGAAAAGGGAAAGAAGATCATTGACGGCAGGCTTGCGTCTTACCTTGGCGTGGACTGCTTCTACATGCCGAGGACTTCAGCCAACTGGGGAGATGTTCCGGTTGTGGCTTTCCCGTATACGCATATCTGCTCAAAGTGCGGTCGAATATTCGACATACGCGACGGTTTTGATCTTCAGAAATATCTGAGCATTGGGGCAAGATGCCCTGATTGCGGATGGTCCGCCTATCCTTCCAGGTTTATTACCATATGCGAAAACGGACATATGGACGATTTTCCGTGGAGCTGGTGGGTGCACAGAGGCAATGACGGATGTGATGGAGCTCTCAGAATCAGTTCTTCAGGTGACACGTCAACGCTGGCTGACATGCACGTCAGATGCACCAAATGCAATGCGTGGCGCAGTATGAGCGGCGCTACACAGAAAGAAAACTATGAGGGCATGGTCTGCAACGGTCACCATCCATTTCGCCCCCACGCAAGGAATGAACGCTGTGGCAAGCAGCTGATTCCGTCTCAGCGTGGTGCCTCCAATGTCTATTTTCCCGTGAGCAGAAGCGCAATATCCATCCCGCCGTGGATCAATCCCCTGTTCAATCTGATCGATGAACATCTGCGCGATATTGAACTTGCCAGAACGCTGATGGGCGACGAAGGCGTCAGCAAGGTATATGAACTCTATTTCCAGGCGTATTCTCGTCCTGACTTCGACGCTGCATTGGAGCGTCGTCTTAAAAACATAACAGAGTTCAAAGAAATCAAGCAGATGGAGTATGACGCTATAACGCATCATAACGATCCATCCTACGCATCCAACAAAAAGCACTTCAAGGCTGAGGAAGAAGAACTGCCCGATTATCTGCGGCCGTACTTCAGTCGTATCATCCGTGTCACGAGGCTTCGTGAGGTCAAGGTACTTCTTGGGTTTATGCGTGTCGACGCACCTGATCCGGATGCTGACGAGCAGCCCAATGTGGTCAAACTCAGTAAAGGCAAAACCGGCGATGGTGAAAAATGGCTGCCAGCTGCGGAAGTACACGGCGAAGGAATCTTTATTGAGTTTAACCGGCAGGCTCTGGATCGCTGGCTCGCCACGGTCAGGGCTCTGTCAGAGAAATATGCGGATACTTACAGAGAATTCTGCGAATCAAAAGGGTGGACGGTGACCGTCGAACGCAATGCAATCTATGTACTGATGCATACGTTTGCCCATCTGATGATCAAGCAGATGTCAATGTCCTCCGGTTACTCCTCAACATCCATCAGGGAACGGATTTATTTCGGCGACAAAATGTCCGGCGTTCTGTTCTATACCGGCAGCGCTGATAAAGAAGGTTCTCTTGGCGGCCTTGTTGAACTGGGGTCAGCGGAAAAAATAACAGAGCTGATGCGTGATGCTTTCCAGGAAGCTCTGCTGTGTACAAATGATCCGGAATGCATGCATAATATGCCGGCCGGAAAAAACTCCAATGGGGCCGCATGCCATTCGTGCTGTATGATCTCAGAAACCGCGTGTGAAAACGGAAATCGGATGCTTGATCGCGGTCTGGTCGTACCGATTGCTGACCGGGAATCCCAGGCTTATTTCAGAGAGCTGGTGATCGATCTGTGTCAACTGGCAATGTGAAGCTTGATCTCCTGCTTCATGGCATCCTGGATTTGGGCGAAACGGGCACTGATGAAGCAGGCAAATTGATCCGCTCAAAGTACCCTTCTCTCAGTGACGTGGAGTCGAAAGAAATCGTGCTGCTCCTTCAGTCAGCAATGGAGAAGAAAAAAGGCGAAAAAGTTACGCTGGTAGCTACCGCTCCGACTTCGTTCTCTATTAAGGCCCGACCGACGAAGGTCACTGTTGACAGCATGATCCGCAGCGCATCAGCCAGCATTCTGATTACCGGGTATTCACTGTCTGATTATTTCAGCGACCTGGTCGATGAAATAATACTGAAAAGTCAGCGCGGGCTGTTCGTGAAGTTTTTCGTGAACGACATCGAACATCAGACTGGCTTTGACAGGGTACTGCGGTACAAAGGCCGATTTCTTCGAGTCTACAATTACCCAAGGCAGGCGGACGATAAGATGGCGGCACTGCACGCCAAGGTGATTTCAGTGGACAAAAAGGAAACACTAATAACATCAGCGAATCTGTCCTATCATGGGCAGGAGGGAAATCTTGAGCTTGGTACATACATCGAATCTCCGGCAATCGCACGTCAGATTGATGACGTGTTTACGCAGCTGATTTTCAGGAAAGTATTTGTTGAGGTCTGACATGGCGGACATCAAATCACCGGAAGAGCGCAGCCGCAATATGCGGGCGATACGCAGCAAAGATACAAAGCCAGAGATATACCTGCGCAAGCTGCTGTTCGCGCAGGGGCTGCGTTACCGAAAAAACGTTCAGAAGCTTCCTGGCTCTCCCGACATGTATCTCGCAAAGTACCGGACTGCTATTTTTGTTCATGGATGTTTCTGGCATCGACACCAAGGGTGCAAATACGCTTATATGCCGAAAAGCAGGACTGAATTCTGGGTGGAGAAATTCGATGTTAATGTCAGTCGTGACAGGCTGGTACACGAACAGCTCTCCCGAATGGGTATCAGATATTTGATTGTCTGGGAGTGTACAATTAATGCAATGGTGAAAAGCACCATATTCCGAGAAGACCAGTTAAGAGAAATCTTGGCATTCTTAGAAGGAACCGAAGAATCAATGGAACTCTGATTGCAATCATAGAATCACGCAGAGAGGTAAAGGCAATGCAGGAAATTTACAGTAACACCACCTTTAACGTCAACCACCTCATCAGCAAGATTGAGACGGGCGAACTCGGCCTGCCGGAGTTGCAGCGTCCATTTGTCTGGAAAGATACAAAGGTACGTGATCTGCTGGATTCAATGATGAAGGGCTATCCCGTCGGCTATCTGATGCTCTGGAAATGCCCAGATTCTGACAGCAATCGTGTTATCGGAACTGGTACGCACAACTATGATTCACCACGGGAAGTCATCATTGACGGGCAGCAGAGACTTACCTCTTTGTATGCTGTAATGAGAGGCGGAAAAGTCCTTAACTCGAAGTATGAGGAGAGGACAATAGTGATCTCCTACTGCCCACTCAAGAATAAATTCGAAGTGGGAACCCCGGCAACCAGACGCGATCCAGAATGGATCTATGATATAACGGAGCTATATACTGCCAGTAGTTCCAGGAGATTTACCAACAGTTTTATAGCTACCCTCCAAGCAGCTCGGGAGTCACGAGGGGAAACCTTGACCGAGGAAGAGCAGGATCTGATTGCAGATCGTATATCCGCAGTTGAAAATCTTACAAAGTTTACCATGCCCGTGTTTGATATTGATGCGAATGCCGATGAGGAGGCAGTAGCGGATATTTTCGTGCGCGTCAATTCTGATGGTGTAGTGCTGAAACAGAATGATTTTATTTTGACGTTGCTTTCCTTGTATTGGGAAGAGGGCAGAAGGGCAATCGAAACGTTCAGTATGGAGTCCGTCCAAGTACCCAAGATGGGAACGGTCACTTCTTATAATCATATAACACAGGTATTTGCTCAGGATCTGGTGCGCGTCGTCATGGCCTACGGTTTTGACAGAGCCAGGCTGAAATATGGTTATAAACTGCTTCGCGGTGCTGACTTCGACAAAAAAGGCGCCATGGACACCAGCCTGCGTGATCAGCGCTTTAATGTGCTCAAGAGCAGGTTACCTGATGTGCTCAACGTCCATAGCTGGCATGAATACCTGAAAACAGTTATGAATGCTGGCTATCTGACGGACGATATCATTCTTTCGCATAACTCGATTTTTTACACTTATGCTATGTACCTTATTGCGAAACATCGATTTGGCGCAACATATAACGAAAATCTTCACATGACCTCTTTATGGTTTTTCTATGCATCTCTTGTTTCCTTGTATACTGGTTCTTTTGAATCAGACGTGGAGAGTCATTTGAATGCCATCAAAGATATGACTTGCCTGGCAGAGTACCGGAACTTTATTCTAAGCAGAGTAAATGAGCGTTTAACGAACGACTTCTTTGATATCACGCTCGTAGGCTCCGGCGGCTTGGCTGTGTCAGGGCGCGGTAACAATGCTTGGAATGCATATGTAGCCTCGCTGAATATCCTCAATGCCAGAATCCTGTTTTCCCGAAGTAATTTGCTGGTATCAAAACTCTTTGAGCCGGGAACAGATGGAAAGAGAAAGTCGCTGGAAAAACACCACCTGTTTCCGAAGGCATATCTGAAGGGTCAAGGATATACGGATGCGCGAATCAACCAAATGGCAAACTATGCTTTTATTGATTGGAAGGATAATGCGGATATTCTGGATGACGCACCATCGGTATACTACCCGGTTGTTTGTGAGGGCAGGACGGAAGAAGAAATATTGCGCATGGAAGAAGAAAATGCTCTGCCCCATGGCTGGGAGCATATGAATTATGAGGATTTCCTTGTTGCGAGAAGAAAACTTATGGCGACAAAAATAAAGCAGGCTTTTGAAGTTCTTCGCAACAATGTGCGATCTTGTCCCTGAGATGAATAGTCCATGCGACAATACTTATGTGAATGCCTGAAATGCCACAATCAGCAGCCGTATTTCTTTGATGAGCCATTCCCTATGGCAGGTGATACTTTCGAACGGGTCTGCAAAAACTGTGGTGAGGCAACAACTCACACTCGGGTTTTCACCAGAAAGGCAAGAGCGGAGGTTCATGCAGCACAGGAAGAACAGGCGTTAAAACAAAGTATCATAACACGTTGCCGGCAATATGGATTTCAATGCAGATTTCTGTATGAATCTGTGATTATTACAACCCCAATATCCAGCTGGCAGTTTGGCTACCACGAAAGCAGAAAGACACTGAGGCATGAAAGCACTGTTAAAATAAACTTTGAAACCGGCGACTATGCAAAGACGCATGAACAATTCCGGGAAAGAAAAATGACCTGTCTTGAGGTTATTGACTACATTGCAGAGCACGATAAATGGCGGCAGGAACAACAAAAGGCGATGCCGTAGAAAGATGCGGCGTCGCCTTCCGTGAATTTCGTTCATTGTTTCTGATAAAACGCGCACTCATATCCATCCGCCCGCAGCTCAATCCCCGGCAGCCAGGGCGGGGTCCGGCCCATCTGCTCACAGACAGCTTCCAGTGAAACACGGGGATCACATTCGATGATCAGCTCATCATGGACGTGCCCGCAGATGAAGCAGTGAGATAACGTGCGCATGGCATAAGCCAGAATATCCCGGCTGACGGCCTGCACGATATTCTCCACGAACTTCGGACCATAGGATTCGATGCGGCTCCATTTTTTCTGGGCGTCGATGCCCATATAGGTGACGGACTCGCCGCCGAATTTGTTTGTGTCGATGCGTGGCTTGACATAGGCAAGCCGCCTGCCGGAGGGCAGCGTGATGAACAGCATGCCGCTGCGGTACACAAAGCCAATGTTGCCGATGGTGGTTGGCGTCTTATCATGGATTGCCGTTTTCACTGCTTCATCTATCTTCCACCAGAAGCCCACGATGTTGGGATTGGACTCCCGCCACATGGTGACCAGCGGCTGGAGTTCTTCTTCCGTCAATCCCATCTCCAGCGCGCCCATGGCTTTCAGCGCGCCAACTGAGCCCCCGTAACCAAGGGCGAGTTCGGCAATCTTCCCCTTCTGGCGCAGGTGCGCGTTCTGGCCGTGTTTTTCCACCGGAGCCTTGAACATCTGGCTGGCGCTGGCGCAGTAGATGTCCCCGCCGTTGTGAAACACTTCCGCCCGCCATTTCTCCCCCGCGAGATGGGACAAGACTCTGGCCTCAATGGCAGAAAAGTCGCTGACGATAAACTTATATCCGGGGCGCGGGATAAACGCGGTGCGGATCAGTTCGGACAGCACTCCGGGGACGGAATCATACAGCACATTCAGCATTTCATAATCGCCGCCTTTCACCAGTTCCCGCGCCTGCTCCAGATCCTCCATATGGTTCTGGGGCAGGTTTTGTAATTGGATAAGTCTGCCGGCCCAGCGCCCGCTGCGGTTCGCGCCATAGAACTGGAACATGCCGTGGCAGCGGTCATCAGCGCAGACGGCGTTGCGCATCGCCTCATATTTTCGGACACTGCTCTTGGCCAGCTGCAGCCGGAGCGCCAGCACCTCCGCCAGGTTGTCAGGCGCGGTTTTCATCATGGCGGCCACATCCTTTTTGCCGAGGCTGTCTACCTCCATACCGTTCTCATTCAGATATTCCTTCATCTGCAGGACCGAGTTGGGATTTTCCAGCCCGGTCTTTTTTTGCATCTTGGCGGTCAGATCGGCCCTGGAAAGCTCATCAATGCGCAGCGCCTGCTCCACCATCCGCCGGTCAATCATAATGCCGCGGTCGTTGATCTCCTGATCCAGATGATACTGCTCCCACACTTCATCCGGCACCGGGTAGTTACGCAGACGCTCTTGGATCTGCATTTCCACCTGCACATCACGCTCGTTGTACTTTTTAAACAGCGCCCATTTATCCGGGGCATGCTTCGGCAGGTTCCATGTGCGGCTTTCCGTCCGACTGGGTGTGCAGAAATAGCGGATCAGATCCCTGCCTTCCTTCAGCTTCTGCTCCTCAAATCCCAGCACCGCGCCGACCTTTTCCAGCCCGATAGGCAGGCCATTGTACGCCGCCCATACCAGCGTGCATTTCCAGGAACGCGGATCAAGGTAATTCTGGACAGGATCACCCTCAATGCTGTATGTGGAAAAATACCGGGGATAATGCCGGCGCAGCCAGATGGACAGGCAAACCCGTTCAAAGCTGGCGTTGTAGGCCCACTTCGTGACGGTTTCATCGGACAGAGCGACAAGGATGCTATCAGGTATGGTGTCTCCACTGGCGAGGTCATATACGGTGATGGGACCGCCATCCACGGATACGCCGAACAGCAGTATATCGAAATCGGGAGACTCAGCGTATTTGTATACGCCGCATTTCCCTATATCCACGCTGCTCCGCGTCTCAAGATCAATACTGAGTGTTTTCATGGCTTCCTCCGAAAAAGGCGGCAGGGTGTGACCTCTGCCGCCTTCGTTTATTCAGTCGTTTTTTCAGCCTGCGCGGCTTTCTTTTCCCTGCGCTCTCTGCGCTTCTTTTTTATCGATTCGATCAGGTCAAATGTGAGTTCAGCCAGGGCGTTGATGAAGAAGGTCAGGACCGTCACAGCAAAGCCCATCACGATGATCAGATCAGCCACCTGGCTCAGGGTTATTGTCTCTTCCATACTCATTCACCTCGTATTCCACTGTTGTCCGGGGCGGCGGACGTTTTATCCGCCGCCCCATTGGGATCAGGACAGGAAGTCCTCGTCATCATCGTCGTCCAGACCGGCGAAGTCATCTTCGGCGCGGCTGTGGCCGCCGAGAGGCGTGCCGTCCGCCAGTTTCTGGATGTTGTTCAGGCCGCAGGCGATGCCGCGGTTGCCGTTGGAGTTGAAGGCGTAGAAGTTGATGCTGGCGCGGCCAATGATGCCGGAGTACAGCTCGGACGTATCCAGAATGGGCTGACGGTCCGCATCCACCACACCAGGCTTGGTGCTGCTGTTGGCGTTGATGAACCAGGCGCCCGCGTAGGCCTCATCGCCCTTGCGGTCCTTATCGCCATCACGCAGCGGAGTCTTGATATCCTCCAGCGCGGGCACGAACTTGCTGCTGCCCTTCAGCTTGCTCTGGCCCTCCTCATAGGCGGCCTGGATGGCGGCGCGAATCTTCGCGACCGTCACGGTGTCGCTCTTCGGGATGATCAGACTGACGGAGTACTTCGGGGTGCCGCCGCCCAGGGGAACCTTGGGCTCGTTGACGTTCAGGTAGCTCATGACGGTGTGATTGCCGGTGATAACCTTGGTGGGATTCGTGGTCTTACTCATGATTGTTTTCCTCCTCAAAATCTGTGGTCGCAGTGTTGTACTCCGGACGTGTGTCTGAGATTGGAGCCAACACAGGTTTGCCCTGGGGCTTGATCACAAGCCCGTTCAGAAGCTCTTCAAAACGCTTTTTACCTAACTGCTTCTGCATTGCGGTGATGGTCAGCAGTTTTTTCTCATACGGGTCATATCCGGCATTCGATACGACCTTTGCCACGGCGACCTCGTCGCTGTACCTGCGGTTGCTCCGACCCTCCACCAGCTTGTAGCCCGGGTAGCGGACGCCGGCGAGCGCCTGCTTCAGCGCGTACTCTTTCACATCCTCCGCCCAGGAGACCAGACTGTCGATCCTTGGCAGGATGGCCGCGATCTCGTCCGCGTCCAGAGTCGGCGCGTCAGCGAATTCGTACTGTGCCAGCTCCATGGCATACTCGGCGCGTTTCCGGCAGGTGGCCTTTGCCTTGCAGAACTGGCAGTGATCGCCAACGGCAAATTCGCCTTCACCCTCGTAAGCCAGCTTCGCCGTAGGAGCCAGTATCTCGTCCGCCCATTTCAGCAGCTCTTCCTTCGTCAGTTCCCAAGTATCCACATTATCGCGGCGGGGCTGATAGATGGAAAGGCGGATGCGCTGGATGTCGTACAGGTCTCCGAAGGTGTCCAGCGCGCCGAGGGCGTAGCACTTCAGCTGGCTGTTGCCTGTGCCATCTTCACCGGATGCGGTGACCAGTACGCCCAGGCCAAACTTGAAGTCAATGATGTGCAGCAGATCGTCCGCCACGATGACGCAGTCCCCGGTGCCAAACCCATGCTCGACCCATTTGGAGAAATCCAGCGTCTGCTCCACACAGATCAGCGGGTCGTTACACAGCTTCTTCGCTTCCTCGATCTGCTCCATCACGAAGTCGCGGTAGCCCTCGGCGGCTTCCTGCATCTCCGCGTTATACCATGTCAGGTCCTCGGTGGGGTCACGGCACGGTCGGTGCAGCGCCTTCTCCAGAAGATACTGGCACAGCTCGTGGGCATCGGTGCCCTGCTGGGCGTAGGGGCTGCCCCTGTCTTCCTCCTGCGCGCACAGTTTCGCGCTGGGCGGGCATTTCAGCCACCGTTCGCTGGCCGAGGCGGAGAGGAATGCGTGCTTAGGCACTGCCGATCACCTCCGCCTCCGTCACCAGCGCGGCGAACACCTCCGGATCGGATACATCAGACAGCTGCTTTACGCCGTGCGCGGTGAGCAGCGCCTTGACCTCCGCCCGATAGCCCGTCCTGGACTTCTCCGCCAGAATCGCCCGGACTTCCTCGTAGGTGTAGACCTTCGCGGGAGTGTCCGCCTTTACCGGTTCAGGTTCGGGCGCGGGTTCATCCAGCTTTTTTGCCTGGGCCTCGGCGCCTTCCAGCGCAGCCGCGATGTCGGCGGCGTCCTGGGACAGCTTCCTCAGTCCTTCGATGAGAATCGACTTGTCTCGCTTCGTCATGAGATTTGCCTCCTTTCTGTCGTTCTCACCTTCCTACGCCCAAAAGTCAGTCGCTTTTACAGTTGAATTACAGATTTTTTTCGCACATCGCTGTCAGACTGCGATCCTTATAAGAGGAAGTGATTCGAGTTTTTTATTTTTCACTGTAAAAGCAGGCTGGTTTTGGGCGTAGGAAAGCAGAACAACGAAAGGAGCTGCTTTCCCATGGGAAACAAAGATTCTCCGGACATCACAGCGATGTATGGCACGAATGGATACACGAAGGAGGACTGTACAGATGTACGCGATTGAAGAAGGAGCGCAAAGGATCAACGATGGAACGGTACTGACCTTCAGCCGGAAAGTCGTAGAGCACAACACCCTGCTGAAGGTGGAAGCCGGAACGACCGGATATTCGGGCGGCGATTCGCGCCTCGCAGGCGGACGCACCTATATCAGCATTACCTGCGATGCCGGGGACTTTCACTTTGGCCTGGCGAGAGATGAGAAAGACAGACCCGTTGGCATCAGAATCGCCTGCTGCGGAGACGCCGGACTGAACGCGATCATGAAGACGCTGGAGTTCGCCCACGAAGCTCTCAACGACCAGCGGTGTGATGTGGATGACTGAACGTGAAAAAAGGCAGGCCGGGATGTTCCGGTCTGCCTTGTGGAGGTTATATGAAGCTGATTATTTGTACCGCTGATGTGACGGGCGTTGAGAGCAACTGCCTGTACCCGCATCAGCTGGAGGTCACAGACGGCGCCGGTCTGATGGCGGCCATCGCCAGGGATCACGTCTGTGCTGTCTATAAGGGGAATTACCGCAGCAGTACCAACTTTGTCCGCTCCAACTGTGTGGTGATGGACGTCGATAATGATCATTCGGATGATCCTGCGGAATGGATCACCCCTGAAAGCCTGGAGGAAGAGTACGCGGACATCCGTTTCGCGATTACCTTCAGCCGCCATCATATGAAGCAGAAGGAGGGCAAAGGACCGAGACCGCGGATGCACGTGTATTTCGAGATTTCAGAATATACGGACGCGGAGAAATACGCCGCGCTCAAGCGCAATATCCGCGCGGTATATCCCTTTTATGATGACAATGCCCTGGACGCAGGCCGCTTCATTTACGGCAGCGTCTCCAAACAGGTTGTCTGGCATGACGGTCCGGATACTATCGAAAGCCTGGTGACATCTGATGAGATCGAAGTGGTGATCCCGGAGGGCAGCAGGAACCGCACCATGTTCCGGTGGGCAGTACGCTCCATGAAACGCTATGGGAATAATGATGATTCCAAAAAGCGGTTTTATCGGGAGGCGGAAAAGTGCAACCCACCGCTCTCTGACGCGGAGCTGGGCAAAATCTGGTGGAGCGCCGGGAAATACTATGAAAAAATCAGGAGTCAGCCAGATTATGTGAGCCCGGAGGAATACAACGGCGAGGCGCCGCCCAGATGGGAGGAGCCGATTCCCTTCGGCCGGTACACCATGGCGCCGTTCCCCATCGATGCGCTGCCTGAGGAGGTGGCGGCCTACGCATCTGCCGTCGCAGAGAGCACGCAGACCCCTGTGGACATGGCAGGCACCGTTGCGCTGTCCATGCTTTCAGTCTGTCTGCAGGGAAAATACTGCATTCGCGGCAAAAGCGACTGGACTGAGCCGCTGAATACCTATGCCCTGGCTATCGCCATGCCGTCCGAAAGAAAGTCGGCGGTTCTGCATCTGATGCTGAGACCGCTTAATGTCTATGAGACCCAGTACAATCAGCGCAATGCAGCCAGGGTAGAAAGCAGTAAAATGCGCCGGCGCATCCTGGAACGGAAGCAGAAGGCCATTGAGGATCAAATCTCCAAGGGCAAGGCGGAACAGGAAGAGGCGGACAAAATCGCGCAGGAGCTTGCAGACTTCGAAGAGGAACAGCCGCTTCAGCTTTATGTCGATGACATTACAACGGAAAAGCTGGTGTCGGTCATATCAACGAATCATGGCCGCGCCGCGCTGATTTCCAGCGAGGGCGGTATCTTCGATACCCTCGCTGGCATCTATACCAAGAACGTAAACATCGACGTCATGCTGAAAGGCTATTCGGGCGACCCGATCAGGGTGGACCGTATCGGCAGGGACAGCGAGAGCATCAACAATCCCGCGCTGACCATTCTGCTGATGGCGCAGCCCAACGTGGTATCCGCCGTGCTGGGAAATACCACCTTCCGCGGACGCGGCCTGACCGCACGCTTCCTGTACTGCATGCCCATATCTAATGTGGGCAGCCGCCGCTTTCAGAGCGATCCCGTGACGGACGCGGTCTATCAGCGTTATGAGCAGAAGATGATCAATCTGCTGGAGGATGAGTATCCGGCGACGCCGGAGGTGATCACACTGTCAGCCGAAGCGGAAAGACTGCTGGTCGCCTTTGCGGAAGAGCTGGAGCCGAAACTGGTGACAGATTATGCGGAAATGGCTGACTGGGCGGGCAAGCTGGTCGGCAATACCCTGCGCATCGCGGGTCTGCTTTGTCGGGCTGATGTTTATCGCAGCCATGACTTTCTGGATGAGCCGGAAGGCCTGACTGTGGATGCCGATACGATGACGAACGCGATCCGCCTGGGGCGCTACTTTCTGAACCACGCTCAGGCCGCATACGATATGCTGCCGGAGGACGGCATGTATAAGCAGGCCGCCCGTATCCTTGAGATGATCGCGGAGAAAAAGCTGTCAGAGTTTGACCGCAGGCTCGCCATGCGTTACTGCAGGACGTTCAAGACCGTGGCGGAGATCCAGCCGGTTCTGGATTTTCTGGACGATTACGGGTATATCGCGCAGATCCAGGGAAAAACGCCGGTAACGGGCAGGCCGCCGCTGCCGAAATACGCGGTCAATCCACGCATCCATGAAGGGTTTTGTCCTTTTGTCACACGCCTGTCACGCGGAGAGAATTCAAAAGTGTGACACGCGACACCGCATAAATAAAGGCTTTCCGGGTTTTGTCCCTTTTGTCTGAACCCTATAGATAACCAAAATTAATAATTTATTTATTATCTGAAATCCGTATATGAGCTTTCAGTTTTACGGACTGAGGGACAAATGTGACAAAAGGACAAAAGCCTGAAAAGCCCTGAAAACAGGGAGGTTTCTATGTCACAGATTTTGATCAGCGGCGCGGACAATCTGGACAAAAGGTATCTGGCCAGATGTCTGAAGGCTCTGAAGGAATGGGGAGCGCCATTGGAACGCTGGTACTGCCTTGAGGTTATCGATGTTCGGGAGGACGATCCCGAAGCGCCGCTCTGGACATGCGAGCTCTGCGGCTGCGACCGGGTAAGGTTTGTCCATGTGATGGATAATCCGCTGTATTTCGAGCCTGTGCGTGTCGGCTGTATCTGCGCCGGCATCATGGAGGGCAATATCCTCGCCGCTGAAGAGCGTGAACGCCAGATGCGGAATCGGGCGAAACGCCGTCGCAATTTCGTGAAGAAACAGTGGAAGCGGAGCTGGCGCGGCAGCTGGTCCAGGACCTATAGGAGAAAGCTACTGACCATCATGAAGCGAAACGACGGTTCTTATTTCGTCATTGTGGGCGGCAGGCAGACACGGACATACCGGGATAAGCCGATTAGGGATTTCTATTCCGCCGTATACGCTGCTTTTGATCTGGCCGATCCCAAGGTGAAAGCCAGATGAGAGAAAAACAGACTGAGCAGCGCCTTGTTAAGGCTGTAAAGGCTGCGGGCGGAATTTGTCCCAAACTGGTCTCTCCGGGAACCGACGGTATGCCGGACAGGATGGTCCTTCTACCCGGTGGCCGTATCGGCTTTGTGGAGGTAAAAACGCCGGGTCAAAAGCCGAGGCCTTTACAGGTCAGGCGGCACGAGCAGTTGCGGATGTTGGGCTTTAAAGTGTATGTGCTGGATGACGTGAACGATATTCCCGGTATTATCCGGGAAATTGAAGGAGATGATGAGCATGATAATCGCGCTGCCGAACGGGAAAACTGAGGTCATATTCGATGAGCGGGATTTTCTGAACCTGCTGGAAGAGCATATGGGCTATGATGCGCGCAGATGGCTGGAGGAATACATGGAGCCCGGCAGCGACGACGCTGATTACATCGCGTATCTGGAAAAAGAGCTGGAGGCGCAGAAAAAACGCCGCCTGGACGCAATGAAAGCGCTGCGCAAACAATCTGAAGCCATCGCGGAGCTGATTCAGGAAAAGGAAATCGATCGCGTGAGGCTTTCACACGCCGCCGGCGCGATCAGCCTGATCACCTGGAGGGAAATCAATGTCAGCTGATGGCTGGAACAATCTGGCGAACGCTATCATCCTGCAGGCTGTGAAGGATTTCAAGCCCGCGTTCAGGCGGCTGCGGAAGCATCCAAACGACAAGATGGCGCAGAATCAGGTACGGGAGCTGACAAAATTCTTCTGTTCGGACTGGTTCGGTGTGCTGACCGGCCTGGACGGTCCGGCGCTGCTGAATCGGATCATGCGGGAGATCGATGAGAAAGGGAAACCATGAAAAGAACCGATTTACACGAATATCAGAATTACTGCGTGGATTTTCTGAAAACCCACGCGCAGGCGATGCTGATCCTGGAGATGGGTTTGGGCAAGAGCGTGATATCCCTGACAGCCATCGCGGACCTGATGTTTGACAGCTTCGATGTTAGCAAGACGCTGGTCATCGCGCCTCTGCGGGTCGCTCGTCAGGTATGGCCCGAGGAGCGCGACACATGGGAGCAGGTATCTATCCTGAAAATGTCCGTCATGGTCGGCAGCGCAAAGCAGCGTGAGGCTGCGTACAACACGGCGGCCGATGTATACGTCATCAACAGGGAAAACGTCAGATGGCTGACTGATTATCTGGAGAAGCGCCGCATCTCCTGGCCGTTTGACATGGTGGTGATCGATGAGCTGTCATCCTTCAAAAACCATCAGAGCCAGCGGTGGAAAGCCCTGAAAAAAGTGCGGCCCTTTATTCGACGTATCGTCGGTCTGACCGGCACGCCGGCGGGCAATGGCCTGACGGACCTTTGGGCGGAGACCTGCCTGATCGACAACGGGCAGCGTTTGGGGCGCTTTATCGGAAGATACCGCGAGGCTTACTTCAAGGCTCAGGGCATGAACCCCTATACCGGCGTTGTTTTCAACTACGTCCCCCTGCCCGGTGCGGAGGAAGCAATTTACAGCCGCATTGCCGATATCTCTGTTTCTATGAAGGCGCTGGATTACCTGAACATGCCCGATCAGATGATGGTAAAGCACTATGTCGATATGGACGAGCGGGAAACGGCGCTGTATGAGGGCATGAAGAAAGAACTGCTGGTGCGGCTGGACGGCGATACCATTGACGCCGCCAACGCCGCCGTCCTCTCTGGCAAGCTCCTGCAGATGGCCAACGGCGCGATCTACAACGATGAGCGTGAGGCCCGCGTCATTCATCATCGCAAGTTGGAAATGCTGGGAGACCTGATCGAGCAGGCCAACGGGCAGAACGTGCTGGTGGCTTACTGGTTCCAGCATGATCATGAGCGTATCCGGGATTATCTGACCGGGCTGGGCTACGCGCCGAGGGATCTGAAGGATGATGCTGATATTGCCGACTGGAACGCGGGCAAAGTCCAGGTGGCGCTGATCTCCCCGGCCAGCGCAGGCCACGGGCTGAATATCCAGAAGGGCGGACATATCCTGATCTGGTTTTCGCTGATCTGGAGTCTGGAAATGTACCAGCAGACCAATGCCAGACTGTGGCGACAGGGGCAGAAGGAGGTGGTGACGATTCATCATATCCTGACCCGCAATACCGTGGATGAGGATGCACTGAAAGCCCTGGAAGCCAAGGACACCACGCAACAGAATCTTATCGCGGCGGTGAAGGCAAACCTGACAATCTGAGTCAATCTCAATGGCAATCCGAGAAACAACAATTCATTTTTCGGAGGGATATGCCATGAGCGTAATGTGGAAGTATCTGGGCAAGCGGTCCGCGGCAATTGCAGCAATCAAGGACTACGAATCAATGCAGTTCATCATCGACAGCACCGGCGCGGAGGTGCGGGACGCCTACGACTATATGTCAGGTGTTGGCGGCATGCGGTTGGACGGCATGCCCCACGCGCACAATCCCTATGCCGGCGAGGAGCGCATCATCAACGGCATTGAGGAGATCGATATTCTGAAAGAGCGCTACCGGCAGGCAGTGGAATACATGGACTGGTTTAAGCCTGCCTGGGAACAGTTGTCCGAGGAGGAACGGTACTGTCTGGAAGCTTTCTACGGTGACGGCAATACCTACGGCAGCAGCGCTGCGGCATCCATCGCCGAGTATTTCAGCATCGAGCAGTCCTCCGCCTACAAGCGGAAGAATCGTGCACTGGATCATCTGACGGTGCTGCTGTTCGGAAAACTGTAATGTCCAAAACAGGATAAGATTTTCCTTGCGATATGTGCTATCCTTATACCGTGGAAAACCGCGAGGGACACAGGCGCGGGTAAGCGCAGGTGTCCAAAATCAGCGAAGATTTCCATGGCGGAATGTGATAAGCTTATATCGTGAAAGACGGCCCCAAGGGAGCAAATCCCCTGGGGCCTTTCCCATGTATGGAGGTGACGCGCAATGCCCTACAGAAAGGTCGGCGCGCTGGAGGCCTGCTGGTATATGATCCGCTACAAGCTGAAGGAGACATTCATGCCGAGAATACCCGATCACCCCTGCAGTCATCCCGGCTGTCCCCGGCTGGTGCCGAGGGGTCGCAAGTACTGCAATGAACACGCCGGGCTGCATCCCGAGGAGGTGCGGTCAGCTTTCAGCCGTGGCTACGACCGGAAGTGGCAGAGGGTATCAAAGGCTTTCCTTCGCAGCCATCCGCTGTGCGCTGAATGTCAGCGCAACGGTCGGTATGTCGCTGCAACAGTGGTTGATCACATCGTTCCCCATCGCGGAGATCAGAAGCTGTTCTGGGACGAGAGCAACTGGCAGCCGCTGTGCAAGCGGTGCCATGATCAGAAAACCGGCCGTGAGGACAGCAATCCCACATATCACTACTGACGGCAGGCCCCCAGGGGGCGGTCAAATCTCCAAAAATTCTTTCCCTGCTGACCGCGGCCCCCTGACGTGTGAGAAAAAGGCGAAACCAAAAGGGTAATTAACCCGGGCAGAAAGCGAGGATGAAAGCGTGCCAACCAAAAGCAACAACATCGGCGGGCGCGGTGGCGCCAGACCCGGCGCTGGGCGTAAGAAAACCGCCCTGAAAGATAAAGTGGCCGCCGGCAATCCGGGTGGCAGGGGTCTGGCAGTGCTCGACATTCCCGAGATGGAGGGTGTGGAAATGCCGAAGCCGCACGAGTTCCTGTCATCGGAACAGCGAGACGGCAATCCCCTGCAGGCGAAGGAAATCTACACCGAAACATGGGAATGGCTGCAGAAAATCAGCTGCGCGGCCAAGGTCGCGCCGGCGCTCATTGAGCGCTACGCCATGAGCTGCGCCCGCTGGATACAGTGCGAGGAGACCACCAGCAAGCTGGGCTTTCTTTCTAAGCATCCCACGACAGGCAGCCCGATCCCGTCACCGTTTGTCAATATCGGCATCCAGTACATGAACCAGGCCACGCGCCAGTGGAACGAGATATTCCAGATCGTAAAAGAAAACTGCTCTACAGACTACACCAACGGCCCCTCTCCCCAGGATGACCTGATGGAGCGCCTGCTCCGCGCCAGGGGAGACTGATTCAGGAGGAAATGATCATGATCGAAAAAGTGAATCCGAGCCACCCGGACAAAATCGCGGACCGCATCGCCGGCGCGCTGGTGGACTACGCCTATTCTGTCCAGTCAAATCCCCGCATCGCGGTGGAAGTGCTGGTCGGGCACCGCATATGCCACATCATTGCTGAAACTTCCGTACATATCCCCGCCACCTTCGTGCAGGACACGGTGACCCGCATCGCCGGCGAAGGCGTGGTGATGGATTACTGCGAGGTACAGCAGGATGAACACCTTGCCGCCAACCAGGCGGAGGGTGTGCGCTGCGGCGACAACGGCATCTTCAAGGGAGTGCCGCTGACGGAGGAGCAGCTCAATCTCTCCGCCATCGCCCGGCATATCTATGAGGAATACCCGCATGACGGAAAATACATTCTGGACGGAAACCGCCTGATCATATGCCAGAGCAACGCCTCCACCGCTGATCTGAAAGTCGAGTTCCCCGGCGCGGAGACCAACCCCCTGGGCGACTGGACGGGCGGCACGGAGGTGGATGCCGGCGCGACCAACCGCAAGCTGGGCAGCGATATGGCGGACAGCGTGACGGGCGGCGGCCTGCACGGCAAGGACCTGTCCAAAGCGGATGTGTCCGTCAACATCCACACATTCCTGAAGGCACAGGCCACGAAGGAGCCTGTCTCCCTCTGCTGTGCCATCGGTGACGATACCGTGGACGGCCTGCCGTATGCGGAGATCGTGGAAGAAGCCCGGCAGTGCATTGCGGCCCTTGGCGGCTTTGAGAAGTTCGCCGAGTGGGGCCTGTTCTGAGGTGAACGCTATGGATAGAATCGCAACGAATGAAATGACGCAGGTGCCGGTCGAGCGCCTGGTTCCGTACATCAATAACGCACGCACCCACAGCCCGGAGCAGATCAAAAAGCTCCAGGCTTCTTTGCGGGAATTTGGCTTCGTCAATCCCATCCTCATCGACCGGGATTACAACGTCATTGCCGGCCACGGACGACTGGCCGCCGCGCGGGAGGAAGGCTACACCGAAGTGCCCTGCGTGTATGTGGATCACCTGACGGAGGCGCAGAAGAAGGCGTACATTCTCGCTGACAACCGCATGGCCATGGACGCGGGCTGGGATGAGGAACTGCTGAAGGTGGAACTGGAATCCCTGCAGGAGATGGCATACGACCTGTCCTTCACCGGCTTTGACGAGAAAGAACTGGCCGACCTGATGGGCGAACCGGAAGAGAAAACACAGGATGACGATTTCGACCTGTCTGCCGCGCTGGAAAAGGCATCCTTTGTGAAACCCGGCGACCTGTGGACGGTGGGCCGGCACCGGCTGCTGTGCGGCGACGCCACCAAGGCAGAGGACGTGCAGCGGCTCATGGGCGGCAAGCGCGCCAACCTGATTGTGACGGATCCTCCATATGGAGTGTCCTTCAAAAGTTCCTCCGGCCTGACCATCCGGAACGACAGCATCAAGGATGAAGAGTTCTATGCCTTCCTGCTGGCGGCGCTGAAGAATATGGCGGACGCGTTGGAAAAGGGCGGCGCTGCCTATGTGTTTCACGCAGATACAGAAGGGCTGAATTTCCGGCGCGCCTTTGTAGACGCGGGGTTCCATCTGGCAGGGTGCTGCATATGGGTCAAGGACAGCCTGGTGCTGGGCCGCTCGGATTACCAGTGGCAGCACGAGCCTGTGCTGTACGGTTTTCTCCAGAACGGCAAGCATCCCTGGTACTCGGACCGCAAGCAGACCACCATCTGGAATTTCGCCAAACCCAAGCGGAACGAAAATCATCCCACCAGCAAGCCGCTGGATCTGCTGGCGTACCCTATCGGTAACAGCAGCCAGGAAAACAGTATCGTTTTAGACCTTTTCGGTGGCAGCGGCTCCGCCATGATGGCCTGTGAACAGACGAACCGAGTCTGCTTCATGTCCGAGCTTGATCCGAAATACGCCTCCGTCATCCTTCGCCGCTATGTGGAGGATTTCGGCAATGCCGATCAGGTGTATGTGGAGCGGGACGGCAAAAAGCTGATGTACGCCGACCTAGTCAAAGAGGTGGAGACGGCATGAGTGAAAATCGCACATTAACCCTCGGCAGTCTGTTCGATGGCTCCGGGGGCTTTCCTTTGGGCGGCCTGCTGGCGGGTGTTCAGCCCGTGTGGGCATCGGAAATTGAGCCCTTCGCCATTCGCGTCACCACCAAGCGCCTGCCGGGCATGAAGCATTACGGCGACGTCTCCCGCCTGAACGGCGCGAAATTGCCGCTTGTCGATATCATCACTTTTGGCAGTCCCTGCCAGGATATGTCCATCGCCGGCAAACGCGCGGGGCTGGATGGCTCCCGCTCCGGTCTGTTCCATGAAGCCATCCGTATCATCAAAGAAATGAGGTCCGCTACGGATGGAAAATATCCGAGATACATCGTGTGGGAAAACGTCCCCGGCGCGTTCAGCAGCAACGGCGGCGCGGACTTCCGCTCCGTACTCGAAGAAATCTGCCGGGTCAAAGACGATCAAGCTGATGTCCCTCAGCCTGGCAGGTGGGAGCACGCGGGACAGATCATGGGAAAAGATTTCTCAGTCGCATGGAGGGTATTTGACGCTCAGTACTGGGGAGTGCCCCAGAGACGCAAACGCATCTACCTTGTCGCTGATTTTGCTGGCCAGGGTGCATCCAAAGTATTATTTGAGTCCGACGGCCTGTCTGGGTATTCTGCGGAGGGCGTCCGAGCGTGGCAAAGCGCTGCCCGATGTGCTGAAGACGGCGCTGGAGCGACAGGCCGCAGCCTGAAATGGTGCGTCAACCCCCAGGGCTGCAGCGGCATTACCGTGACGGAAGACCAGACCGGAACGCTGGTCGCGCAGGATCACGGTCACCATCCCGCCGTGGCGCAGAGCGCAGGCTTTTGCACGGAGCATTCGGCAAAGGCACGGTCCATCGGCTATGAGGAAGAACGGGCTCCCACGCTCCGGGCAGGCGTTGTCCCCGCCGCCATGGCGCTGGAGAGCAATCCCACGGACGCGAGGCTGAAAATATCCAAAGACGGGATCGTGCAGACGCTGACCGGCCGGATGGGCACTGGCGGGAACAACACGCTCCTAGTGGCTGATCCGGAGCCGATAACGCTGAAATTACGCTGCGGCAAAGAAGGCGGAGGCAAGGGGGCGCTGGTACAGAAAGATATGTCCGCCACGCTTGCCACCAACAACGACCAGACACTGTTCCAGCCCGTGGGTTTTGACCGCTATAACGGCGACCTGACCGGGAATGTCAGCCAGACGCTGAACGCCTGCGCCGGGAGCAGCGGCAACAACCAGCCCATGGTGTTCGAGCCGGAATACAAGGCCTACGGCATCTGCTCCAAATCCTCCCACGCCATGCTGTCCGACAATCCAAACAGCGGGTTCTATGAAGCCGAAACCAGCCGGACGCTGGATCAGAGCGGCGGCAACGCGGTCACTTCCAACCAGGGCGGCATCTGTGTTGTGGCTCCCGACCCCGCCTATGCCCTGCAGGGCAGCATGATCGGACGTCAGGAGAAGAACGGGCCGCAGGGTGACGGCGTGAATGAGGACGTCTCTTTCACTCTCAATACCGCCGACAAGCACGCTGTTGCACAGCCCACCTACAGCTCAACGGTCGGCAGCTTCATGTCTTCCAGTGAGGAAACGGCGCAGACGCTCATGGCGCGAGACTATAAGGATCCCCAGATTGTGAACGCGTCGCAGCCGGGCGAGCCCATGTATATAGTACGGCGGCTGACTCCCGTGGAATGCGCCCGGCTCCAGGGCTTTCCCGACTGGTGGTGCATGGGGCTCGAAACACCTGATCCCACAGAGGAGGATATCGCTTTCTGGACGGAGGTATTCGAGACGCACCGCAGGCTCACAAATCCCAAGGGCAAGCCGAAGCCCCGGAACCAGATCATCAAATGGCTGCAGCATCCGTATACCGATTCCGCAGAGTACAAGCTCTGGGGCAACGGGATCTGCCTCAATAACGGGTACTTCGTGCTGGCAGGCATCGTGTGGGCGGACGGTCTGAACAACTGATCTGTGCATACCACCGAAACACACTTTGTTCGCCGAAATGTATCAATTCAGGCGTGGACTTTCAGGCTGAAAAGAGCGATATATGGTCATGCCGAAAGGCAAACAACAGCAAGGAGGCATGAGCCATGAAGATTCACTACAACGTCACCGGAGCGGACAGAAAAGCCCTGGTGAAGGTCATCGCGGATACCGCCGGTGCCAGAGCGGTATACAAGGGAATGCCCAGCGCCGCCTACGAAATCGACTACTACACCGTTACGAAGGACGGCACGCTGGAGTTCAGTGACCGCTCCGACAGCGAAGAGGTCGAGGCGGTGCTGGAAGCGCTGGCGGCCGCCGGTTTCGACGGCGTCGGCGAGACAGAGAAACAGACCGAGGGAACCAACGAAACCCCTGAAATGCCCACAGCGGCGGACACGGAGCCGCAGGAGAGCGAAGAACAGGAACCCGTCCAGCTGACAGTCAGCCTGCCGCTGGCAAGGCACACAGGCATGAGCCTACGCAACCTGATCAACCTGCTCTACACCAGAGCGCCGCTGCTGAACAAGGCGCTGGGCACGGCCTTCCGGGTGGACGAACGGTTGGTGAATGTCCTGCGGGACGACGCCAACGTCCTCACCATGGAGCGGTTCTTTGAAACGGTCACGAACGTTGAAAACGCCATCGGCAAGGCGGTGGACGGGCTGATATTTGCAGCGGACAGGCTGACCTTCAGCACGCTGCCGGAAACGAGTGACACCGCCACCCTGCGATGCTTCGCCACCCTTTGCGCCATGATGAACAAGCAGGCCATCACCCAGCAGCGCATCCAGGCGAAGGAAATCACCGCCGAGAACGAAAAGTACGCCATGCGCATCTGGCTCCTGCGCCTTGACATGAACGGCTCGGAGTACAAAGAAGAGCGCCGCATCCTGATGGAGAACCTTTCCGGTCACGCCGCCTTCCGCACCGAGGAAGACAAAGTGCGCTGGCAGGCCAGGCAGAACGAAAAGCGCGACGCCCTGAGAGCGGCGAAACAGATGGAGGTGACGGACGATGCGGATGCCGAGTAAGGAAACCGTCGAAGCCCTGCGCAGGGCTTATCCCGTCGGATGCGCCGTGGAGCTGGAGCAGATGGACGATCCGCAAGCGCCGCCCATCGGAACGAACGGGAAAGTGGTGTATGTGGATGATATCGCTACCGTCCATGTGGCGTGGAGCACGGGCAGCAGCCTGGGCGTCGCCTACGGGCAGGACCGCTGCAGGAGGGTTGATCATGACTGAAAAAGTGCGGGATCAGATCCTCTCCATCCGCGACACGGGGCTGACGAACATGTTTGACATCCCCATGGTACAGCGGCTGGCCTATGACCGGGGCTATTACGAGCTGGTCATTTTTCTGGAGGAGCATCGGAAGGAATACGCGCGCTTCATCCTCACAGGCGAAGCGGATATGGAGGCGGACAATGGCTGAGATCAGAGTGCTGCTGGTAGAGCCGGGCGAAAAGCCCAGGCTGGTCACTATAGAGCATACCCTTGAGAACCTGCAGAAGCTGGTGGGCGGCTACATCCAGGCGGTGTATCCCTGGGATGATCCCGTCGGCCTGATCTGCGACGAGGATGGCATCGCCAACGGCAAGCCGCTGAACCGCGCCCTGCTGGATGAGGATGGCAACCCCTACGACATCATCAAGGGCGCGTTCTTCATCTGCGGCCTCGGCGAAGAGGACTTCTGCTCCATCAGCGATGAGCTGGCGGAGAAATACGCCGAGAGGTTTCGCTGGCCGGAGATGTTCATGCGCACGGTGGACGGGCATGTGCTTTGGGTGCGGCTTGCGCCGGGAGAAACGCCCCACATCATCGCGTGATTTTGTCCGGGTTATCAGAAATGTATCAATTTATCGGCCTCACAGGCGTGGACTTATGCCCCGAAAGACGGTAATGTACGTACTGCCGAAGGGCAAACGACCACCGAAAAACAAGGAGGCAGAAAACCACCATGACACGCGCCGAATACAACGAATTCCGCTACATCCGCAGCTACGAAAGACAGTTTGACCTGGGCCCCGGAACCTGCCTGACCATCCGCACGGACGGGAGCGCGAGCTACAAGAAATCCCTGCACGACCTTTACACCGGCTGGGGTTTCCCCCCCGCCAGCGTCCGGGTGGACAGCCGCATGTTCGATGAGAAGGAACGCATCATTTACATCTACGGGCTGACCTTCGACCTGCACGGCGAGGAACACCCCTGGACAGAGCTTTACACCGAGGAAGAGCGCGGCCGCTTCGAAGCGGCTCTGCGCTGAAGGGAGGCGCGAACATGACCATCGCTGAAATGAACATCGCCTGCGCCCTTAGGCACATCGAGACCCTGCGCCAGCACGGCGCGCAGGTGCTGGGGTCGAACGGTCGGCGCACAGAGCTGAACAGCTTCTTCTACGACACCGCAAAGGACGAATGCCTGCTGAAAGGCTACGAAGCCATCTGTTACGAACTCTTCCTGCCGGGCATCGAGGACAGGCTGCTGATCGCCATCCATCGGGACGGCCGGATCGACACCGGCAGCGAGAAGAACGTGATCATGTGCCTTGAACGCTGAAATACGGAGCGGAGAGAGGAAAAGGGCTGGGAAACCGGCCTCTTTCCTCTCTCCACTGCGAGGGAAAAGAGTTATCAGTTTTGTATCAATTTATCCGCCTCACAGGCGTGAACTTTCTCCCCGAAAGACGGTAATGTACGTACTGCAAGGAGCGGAAAGCCCTTGCGGGACAACGATTTTGGAGGGACAAGACCATGACAGACCTTGAGAAGAAAGCCCACGAGTACCGCCTACCGATGAGCGGTACGCCTGAGAGCATCGCCTGCCGCTGGACCTGCAATGTGAACTTCGGTGCCCGCTTCCTGGTGGCTGGCTACTATTACGCTTACAAAGAGCCCTGCTACTACGGCGCGGTGTATGAATACACCACGGAAGACCACATCTGCGAGGGCGAGGTCAGGCTGGCGGCGGTGAGCGACGAGCGCTTCGAGGACAACGGACACGCCCTGGCCTGGGCGATGGCGCAGTGAGGTGGACAAAACGATGCTGAGCAAAGGAAACGCAGCCTTCAACGAGATGTACCGCATTGGCCGCGATTGGGAAAAGGCCCGCGAGGAGCGCAGGGCGCGCAAGCAGGAGATCATTGACACCAAGGGCTGGGACAGCGAGGAGCTGAAAGCCTGGTACGCCGAGGACGAGGCGGCGAAGTTTCCCTTCAGCCAGGGAGCCAACAAGGCATACCGCGCCTGGGCGTCCAGCATCGGCCGTCAGGAGGATGAGATCGAGATGGATGATTTCCTCTGGGAGCGCGAGGTCGCGGATTTTGTGGACACCCTGCGCAGGGCGGGATTCACCACCTTCGTCTATACCAACCAGTCCACGGCGGTGATGGAGAATCTCCACCAGTTCGCCGCGGTGGGATGCACGATGGACGGCCTTTGCACCATCACCCGCACCGAGAGCCGCTGGGGAGACGAGGAGCCGACCGAGGTCATGGGCATCCGGTTCAGCCTTTCATGACGCAGAAAGTTATCAATTTATATCGCTTACAGGCGTGGACTTTTTGCCCACCTGACGGTAATATGCACATACCGAAAGGGACAAGGAAAGCAAGGAGGACACGAACATGAAGGCGCAGGTTGGCATGAAGGTCAGGGCTTACGAAGGAAGCTGCATCGGCATCCTGATCCAGAGCACCGAGTGGCAGGGCGAGATCATCAAGGTGAACAAAAAGAGCATCCGGGTGCGGTTTACCGAAAGCACCAGCAAGTTCGGCAAAAAGGTCACCAGCCACTGGGAAAACCTGAACACCGAGAAGACCTTCCGCTTTGTGAAGACCCTGAGCAACGGCCACGACTGGTACAAAAGCGAAGCGAACCTCTACGGCGGCATTGAGATTGGAGGCTGAGACCATGAAATTCCTGAGAGAAGACAATCAGGTTACCTACTGCGGCGAAGACCCCATCGACCGGAACGACCCGGAAGGCGCGAAGGACGCCGTGGAAATGACCCTGCCCACCGGCTTTTCCGAAAAAGCCTGGGCCTGCTGGGATTATTTCGAAGGCACCGCATTCCTGTACGAATACAAGGATCGCCTGGTGGTGACGGACGAGAGCCTGTACCTGACCGCCCACGGCGATGGCACCCATGACGCTCCGCTTGGTTTCCAACGCTGGGAGTGCGATTCCTGGGAGGAACTGGAGCGCATTCTGGAGCAGACCTACGATGAGCTTGCTGAAGACGGCATGATCTGATCGGCAGCGATAACCGCATATCGCCGGGAACAGCCCATGAGAGCTGTATCTCGTACAGAAAGACCGCGAAGGTCTTATTTTTATGCCCGGACGGAGGGGAGAGAGATTGCGAAAACTGAAAAAATATAAGCCCACGGTCTTTAAGGCGAAGGACTCCCATTATGACAGGGACGCGGCTGATTTCGCCGTGATGTTTATCGAAAGTCTCTGCCACACCAAGGGCACATGGGCGGGAAAGCCCTTTGAACTGATCGACTGGCAGGAGCAGATCATTCGCGACCTGTTCGGCATCCTGAAGCCAAACGGCTACAGGCAGTTCAATACAGCGTATATCGAAATACCGAAAAAACAAGGCAAATCGGAGCTTGCCGCCGCCGTGGCGCTGCTTCTTCTGTGCGGGGACGGCGAGGAGCGCGCCGAGGTTTATGGCTGCGCCGCCGACCGCAACCAGGCGAAAATCGTGTTTGATGTGGCTGTGGATATGGTGCGGTTCTCACCGGCACTTTCCAAGCGGGTGAAGATCACGGAATCACAGAAAAAGCTGACCTATGTTCCCACCAACAGCACCTACCAGGTGCTTTCGGCGGACGTTGCCAACAAGCACGGCTTCAATACCCACGGCGTGATTTTTGACGAACTTCATACCCAGCCCAACCGGAAACTGTACGACGTCATGCTGCAGGGTTCCGGCGACGCCAGAATGCAGCCGCTGTACTTCCTGATCACCACCGCCGGGAACGACACGAACAGCATCTGCTATGAGGTGCACCAGAAGGCGCTGGACATTCAGGCGGGGCGAAAGGTCGATCCTACCTTTTATTCCGTCATCTACGGCGCGGATGAATCCGAGGACTGGACGGACCCCAAGGTCTGGAAGAAGGCCAATCCGTCCCTCGGCATCACTGTGGGCATTGACAAGGTGAAGGCCGCCTGCGAATCCGCAAAGCAGAATCCCGGCGAGGAGAACGCCTTCCGGCAGCTGCGCCTGAATCAGTGGGTCAAGCAGTCCGTGCGCTGGATGCCCATGGACAAGTGGGATGCCTGCGCTTTTCCAATCAACGAAGATGAATTGGAAGGACGCGTCTGCTACGGCGGACTTGACCTGTCCTCCACCACGGACATCACGGCATTGGTGCTGGTGTTTCCGCCTGCCGATGAGGATGACCGCTACATCCTGCTGCCTTATTTCTGGCTGCCGGAGGAAACGCTGGATCTGCGCGTCCGGCGCGATCATGTGCCGTATGACCTGTGGGAGCGTCAGGGATACATCATGACCACGGAGGGCAATGTGGTGCATTACGGATATATTGAGCAGTTCATCGGCAGACTGGGCGAACGGTTCAACATCCGCGAGATTGCCTTTGACCGCTGGGGCGCGGTACAGATGACGCAGAACCTTGAGAGCATGGGCTTTTCCGTCGTTCCCTTCGGGCAGGGCTTTAAGGATATGTCTCCGCCCACGAAGGAACTGATGAAGCTGGTGCTGGAGCGCAAAATCGCCCATGGCGGCCACCCGGTGCTGCGGTGGATGATGGACAACATCCACATCCGCACCGATCCCGCCGGGAACATCAAGGCGGACAAGGAAAAGAGCACCGAAAAGATAGACGGCGCGATCGCCGCCATCATGGGGCTGGACCGCGCCATTCGGTGTGGGAATGATACGACGGAAAGTGTGTATGACAACCGGGGTTTCATCGCGCTGTAAGCATGGAGGTATGAATGAAAAATCCATTTACCGGGCTATTCCGAGCCCGTGATAAGCCCAAGGACAGCGTCAGCGCCGCGCCGACATTTTTCTTCGGCATGAGCGGCTCCGGCAAGCCTGTCAACGCTCAGACCGCCATTCAACTATCCACGGTTTACGCCTGCGTGCGGGTCATCTCTGAGACGGTGGCCAGCCTGCCGCTGGGCGTGTATGAGGCAACGGACGACGGCAGCCAGAAGGCTACGGACCATTCGCTGTACTTCCTGCTTCATGATGAGCCCAACAGTGAAATGACATCCTTTGTACTGCGGGAGGTCATGCTGGCGCATCTGCTGCTCTACGGCAACAGCTACTGCCAGATTCTCCGCTCCGGAAGGAATCAGATCACAGGGCTGTATCCGCTGCTGCCGGATCATATGGAGGTGGACCGTGACAAGAACGGCACGCTGACCTACACCTATTCCACCAGCACCGGCCAGCGGGTCATCATGGCTCCGGAGGAGGTGCTGCACATCCCCGGCCTCGGATTTGACGGTGTCATGGGCTACAGTCCCATCGCGTTGGAGCGGAATGCCATCGGTCTGGGCATCGCCTCAGAGGAATACGGCAGCAAGTTCTTCTCCAACGGTGCGCGGCCTTCCGGCATCCTGACACATCCCAACACCGTGAAGAATCCTGCCGCGCTGCGGGAGAGCTGGAACAGCATCTACGGCGGCTCCGGCAATGCCAACCGCGTGGCAATTCTCGAAGAGGGCATGCGCTTTGAACCCATCGCCATCCCCAACAACGAGGCGCAGTTCCTGGAAACGCGCAAGTTTCAGGTAGATGAGATTTGCCGCATCTTCCGGGTGCCGCCCCATCTGGTGGGCGACCTGGAGCACGCCACCTTCAGCAACATCGAACACCAGTCCATTGACTTCGCGGTGCACACCATCAGGCCATGGTTGGTAAGAATCGAACAGTCCATGAACCGCGCTCTGTTCTCCGATGAGGAGAAGGGGCGCTTTTATGTGCAGTTCAACATCGACGGCCTGATGCGCGGCGACTATAAAAGCCGCATGGAAGGTTACGCCATCGCCCGCCAGAACGGCTGGATGAGCGCCAACGATATCCGGGCGCTGGAAAACCAGAACCCAATCCCCTCCGAGGAGGGCGGCGACGCATATCTTGTCAACGGGAATATGATCAGCATCCTGACCGCCATGCGCCAGGGCGCGGATGAGGCGTCTGCCGGAACTGAAACACAATCCTCACAACAACAGAACAATCCTGAAAGAAGGAGGAATCCCTGATGAAACACTTCTGGAACTGGATCAGGAACGAGGACACCGGACAGCGCGAACTGTGGTTTGAGGGTGTCATCGCATCTGAATCCTGGTTCAACGACGACATCACGCCGGCCATGTTCAAAGAGGAACTGTTCTCCGGCGACGGGCCGATCACCCTGCATATCTCATCTCCCGGCGGCGACTGTGTGGCCGCCAGCCAGATCTACACCATGCTCATGGATTATCCCGGCGATGTAACCGTGCATATCGACGGCCTTGCCGCCTCCGCCGCGTCCGTCATTGCCATGGCGGGCACGAAGGTCTGCATGAGCCCCACGGCCTGCATGATGATTCACAATCCCTTCACCGCTGCTATGGGCGACACCGACGAGATGCGCAAGGCCATCCAACTGCTGGACGAGGTAAAGGAAAGTATCATCAACGCCTATCAGATCAAGACGGGCCTCAGCCGAACGAAGCTGTCCCACCTGATGGACGCGGAGACCTGGATGAACGCCGTCAAGGCGAAGGAGCTGGGCTTCTGCGACGAGATCCTCTATACCGGCGAGGAAGGACTGCCTGACAATCTGGTGTCGGGCTTTTCTTTTGAGCGTAAAGCGGCAGCCCTGTGCCTTATGAACAAGGTCATCGCCGCGCTGCCAAAGCCTGTGCCTGTGAAGGAAACAGAGCCGGAGCATCCGCCTGACCCTGAACCCGTTTCCAAACCCGAACTCGTTACCCCTGACAACCGTGTCAAGGCGGCAGACCTGGAAAAGCGGCTGTCGCTGATCAAATGAAATGGAGGATTACATCATGAATCAGATTCTTTCCCTGCGCGAAAAGCGCGCCAAGCTGTGGAACGACACCAAGGCCTTCCTTGACTCTCATCGTGACGGGGACGGCATGGTGTCCGCCGAGGACAACGCCACCTACGAAAAGATGGAGGCGGACGTAGTCGCCCTGGGCAAGGAGATCGAGCGCTTGGAACGCCAGGCGGCCATTGACCGTGAGCTGGATCAGCCCACCGCGTCTCCGCTGGTGTCCGCGCCGATTGCCCGCACCCCTGAGCAGAAGGCGGGCCGCGCATCTGTCGAGTATAAGAAAGCTTTCTGGAATCAGATGCGGGGTCGCTCCTCTTATGAGATCCGCAACGCCCTGCAGGTTGGCGAACTCTCCGAGGGCGGCTATACAGTGCCCGATGAGTTTGACAAGCAGCTCATCGAGGGGCTGGAGGATGAGAACATCATGCGCGGCCTGGTGCATATCATCCGCACCGGCTCTGGTGAGCACAAGATTCCCATTGTGGCCTCCCACGGCACCGGCTCCTGGGTGGAGGAAGAGCAGCAGATCCCCGAGAGCGACGACGCTTTCAGCCAGGTGACCCTGACCGCTCACAAGTTCGCCACCATGATCCGCATCAGCCGTGAGCTGCTGAACGACTCCGCCTTCGATCTGGCGGCCTACATCTCCCACGAGTTTGTCCGCCGCGCCGGCGCTGCCGAGGAGCAGGCTATCCTGACCGGCGACGGCAGTCACAAGCCCATCGGTCTGCTGCATGACACTCTGGGCGCGCAGGTGGGCGTGACCACTGCCTCCGCGACTGCCATCACTGCGGATGAGCTGATCGACATGCAGCACAGCCTCAAGTCCGGCTACCGCCGCAAGGCTGTGTGGATCATGAACGACGCCACCATCTCCGCAATCCGCAAGCTGAAGGACGGCCAGGGCCAGTACATCTGGCAGCCCGGCATCAAGGAAGGCGCGCCGGATATGCTGTTCAATCAGCGCGTGCTGATGAGCAACTATATGCCGCTCATCGCCACCGGCAACAAGGTCATCCTGTACGGCGATTTCAGCTATTACTGGCTGGCGGAGCGCGAGGGCCGCACGCTTGAGCGCCTGAACGAGCTGTACGCGGTCACGGATCAGGTGGGCTTCAAGATGACCGAGCGCCTGGACGGCCGCCTCATCCTGCCCGAGGCTGTGAAGTGCCTGCAGATGAAGTGATGAACCACGGGAGCCGTCTGATCATGGGCGGCTCCCTTTCCTGACGGGAGGAATTCCATATGAGTGATAACCACAGCACCAAAAACTACTTTGCGTCCGGCGGTGATGAGCTGGTCATCGGCGGCAAACTGACTATCCTGCCCGGCGCGGAGGTGCTTGGCGCGGACGGCCTGTCCGGCAAACCTGCCGCGGCCCTGCCTTATCTGGAAGACAGCAAGGCTACTTCTGCCGCCGCACTCCGGGAAGATTTCAATCAGCTTTTGGCGGCAATCCGCGCCGCCGGACTGATGGCTGAACCCCCCGCAAGAGAACCGGGTGAATCCTAATGCCCGTAACCGTTGACGAAATCAAAACCCATCTGCGGATTGAGCACAACGAGGAGGATGGCTATCTTTCCGCGCTGCTCTCCGCTGCCCGGGCAACGGCGGAGGATTTCTGCCGACGTTCGTTTGCGGAGGAAATGCCGGAGCCTGTGCGCCTGGCCATTTATCTGTATGTGGGCTTCATGTATACCTACCGCGATGGCGCGGATCAGAGCGCGTACCGCGCCATGAAGCAGGCCTTTGACGCCCTGCTCTGGCCGCAGCGCGACCCGGAACAGATTCTGTAGGAGGTGTCGCCATGAAGGATACTGCCTTGCATGCCGGTTTCCTTCGGAATCGCGCCGAGTTCCTTCAGCGCACGGTCACTGTTGCCCATGGCATCAGCAAGGAACGCTGGGAAACTGCCTTCACTTGCTGGTGCGCGGTGGAGCCGCTGTCAGGACGGGAGTTCTGGGAGGCCGCCGCCGTCAACCGGGAAAACGAAGTGCGGTTCACCATCCGCTTTCGCCGGGATGTGACACCAGAAATGCGGATCAGGCTGGACGGTGTGGTCTACGACATCACATCTATTCTCGACAAAAACAACCGGCATGAGGTACTGGAGATCATGGCAAGGAGCGTGACTGCGGATGGCAAATGTGCGGATTGACGGGCTCACCGATCTGGGTACCCGAGTGAAAAACATGGGCAAGGATGCCCGCGGCGCGGCAGGTCAGGCGCTCCGCAAGGGCGCGGAGATCATCCGTGAGGAGGCGCATGTCAGAGCGCCCCGCAGTAAAAACGGACATCCCGCCACTTACGGGCGCACAGCAAAGCATCTGGCCGACCAGCTGACCACCAGCGTCTCCGCCAGCAAGTATACCGCCGGCGTGACGGTTGTCGGCGGTGTGAACGGCCCCAGCTATTACTGGAAATATCTCGAATACGGCACCAAACGCATCAAGGAGCGCGCCTTCATCCGCGAGAGCGCAGCGGCGCGGGGCGACGAGGCGATGGAGACCGTGAAGCGGGAAATCGAAACCAGGCTGGGTATCAAGTGAGGTGAGCAAAATTGGATGCATCCACCCTGGTGGACGAGCTGCTGGAAAGCGAAGAGCTGACGGCGCTTCTGGCCACCGACCCTTATGGCAGCCCCGCCATTTATCAGATATTGTCCCCGGAGGCGGAGGTGTTTCCCCGGCTGGCAGTGTTTGAATCGGACAGAGAGTATACCCGCTTTGCCGACGATCAGCCGCTGGAGGAAGAGATCACCTTCCGCATCGACATCTACGCCCGGGAGAACCTGCTGTATCCCATCAACGCCGCCCTGCACAAAACGATGCGCGCCAACGGCTACCAGCGGTTTGGGCAGGTGCAGGACGATTACCTGCAGGACATGGACATCTACGTGAAGTCCGCGACCTATACCATCAAGGAACAGCTCCCGTTTCCATGGGAGTAAGGAAGGAGAAGATTAACATGGCCAATAATTCCACGGTCAAGGCGCAGCGTCAGTCCCTGCGCAACATCCACTATGCCATCCTGAAGACTGATACTGCGGATGGCGCGACCTACGAAAAGCCCGAACCGCTGGTTGGCGCGATTTCCGCCAGCATTTCGCCCACCACCAATCAGGAAAAGCTGTGGGCGGATGACGGCGTGTTCGACATCGCCTCCCAGCTGGGCGACATCACGCTGGAACTGGAGCTGGCCGCCCTGCCCATGAAAGCGCAGGCCGCCTTGCTGGGTCACAGGTACGACAAGGGCGTGATGATCCAGAACGCCAGCGACGAAGCACCCTATGTTGCCATTGGCTTCATGAGCCAGCCCCAGCCCAATCAGTTCAGGTGCGTATGGCTGTACAAGGGCAAGTTCCAGCTGGTGGAGGACGAGTATTCCACCAGCAACGATTCTCCCGCCTGGCGGCAGCCCAAGCTGACCGGCACCTTTGTGCAGCGGGACTACGATGGCAACTGGCAGATTTCCGCAGACACCAGCGACCCTGATTTCACGGGCGTGGACGCCTGGTTCAACGCCGTGTATGAAGCGGCAAAAACGACCGACACCAACGGGGAGGAATAAGATATGGCGCTGCATGACATCCGGGAAGTGCGTATTCCCATCGAACTGGACAAGCCTCGCACGCTGCTTTTCGACCTGAACGCTTTCGCCGAGCTGGAGGATAAATTCGGCTCTCTGGATCAGGCGTTTCAGAAGATGCAGCAGGGCTCCGTGAAGGCCACGAGGACGCTCCTGTGGGCGGGCCTTCTTCATGAGGACGAAAGCCTGACCGAACGGAAGGTGGGCGCGATGATTTCCCTGACCAATGTGGAGACCATCATGGAGCAGATTACCCGGGCGCTGACCGCCGCGCTGCCGGAGGACACCGAGCAGACGGAGAATGCCGTGGCGCCCGACCCTCGGTAAAGGCGCTGTGGGACTCGTTTGATACGGCGGCATCCGGCGCACAGGAATCTGTGGACTGGGTGCTGTTGTATTACGTGGGAACCGTGGTGCTACGTATGAGTGAGGACGTGTTCTGGAAAAGCACGCTGCGGAAACTGCACGCGGTGTTCAGGTGCCACTGCGAGCATATGCCGAAACCTGCCAGTAAAAAATAAACGATGGCTGTTTTGCGGGTTAGTGTCTTCTCTAATAAAAAATTTCATGCTGAAATATTGCATAAAAGATTGCTCTGTGGTATAATCTCTTCTGAGGGAGGAGGTTGTTGCCATGCTTTTATATCTGAAGCTGAACAACTATACAATATACAATCGGGAAGTCGAATTCTCAATGATGGCAAACATGCATTACAGCCGTTTTCCATCCAACGTAGCGTCTGTAGACGGGGTGCATGTGCTGAAAACAGCGGTTCTTCTCGGGCCAAACAATACGGGCAAGACTAATTTCGTTCGCGCCATTGCCATGATGAAAGCAATCATGCTGAACCAGTCTCCCAGCATCGTTCCCAACATCTTCTCAGGGAGCGCTATTGTGGAGACGAGCATCTCTTTCCTTGAAAACGGAAAGGAATATGTCCTTGATATCAGGTATGATGCTGAGCATAAAGAATATGTCTATGAGCGTTTTGCGGAAATCCATCGCGACAAGTATAAGAACGTCCGCACGCATGTTTTGCTCTTACGGGATATTCAGGAAAAAGAGTTCATGGCGGATGATGAGGGCCTCGTATCTGCAATGAAGGTTGCGGCGCGTAACAATCTCCTGATCTATCTCCTGGACACTGAGAGCTTTTCTACCCTGCGCAAGATCAGAGAAGCGGTCATTGCCTTCGCGTCGAAGATTGATATTGTCGATATGAACAATATCCCTATCAAGAAGACAATCGACATGCTGAAGCTGTCCGGCGAGGACAGTCAGCGCATCGCAAAGTTTGTATTGAACGCCGATCTCTCTCTGGACGATTTCAGATACGCAGGAGATGATGAAGTCCGAATTGTTTTTCAGGGAGTCAGCACAGAGAAATCCTCTCCACAGGAAAACGCTCTGCAGCAGGCCGCCCCGCTTACGGAGATGCTTCACCTTGTATCTGTGTATCATGGAGTGCCTGTACCGAGTATTCTCTTTGATTCTACCGGAACCAAGAAAATGGCGGCTCTCGCAAGCTATGTCATTGGCGCACTGAAAGAGGGCCGTATCCTCGTTGTGGATGAACTGGACAATAGCCTGCACTTCCGGCTGACCCGCGCAATCATCAGCCTCTTCAACAATGAACTGAACGAGAACGCGCAGCTGATCGCAACCGCACACGATATCTCTCTGCTGGACTGCAATTCGCTCTTCCGGAAGGAGCAGATATGGTTCACCCACAAAGACAAAGAGCGAGCGTATCTGTACTCGCTTTCGGATTTTACCGCCAGTGAGAGCAAGACCAGAGGCACATCTGATCTGGTAGCCAAATATCGGGCAGGCGTTTTCGGCGCATTGCCCGAGCCTGATCTGTTTGACACCCTTCTGGAGGTGAGTCAGTCATGAGTGCGCTGCCTCCCATTCGGCGAAAGCACAGAATCTGTGTTATTTGTGAAGGGTACGAGGATTATCATTACTTCAATCGCCTGATTGCCCTGAATCTGTGGGACGCTTCCTACAGCTTCACGACCATCAATGTCAAGAGCGCTTCCAACATACCGGCCCGGTTCCAGAACGAGTATCAGAACGACAGGTATGAGATCATCCTGGTATTCTGTGATACAGACAAGGAGCCATACCGGGAATATACTCTTGTCAAGAACAAAATCAACAGTTTCCTTGGCAAGCGGAAAGCCTCGGATAAACTTGTTATCTTCGCCAATCCCTGTACCATGCAGATTGTTCTGCTCCACTTTGGCGATGTATCGCTGAAAAACCAGGGAAAGAAGACCAATAGCGCGGAGATTGAGCGACTGACTGGAATTCCAGGATATGACGCCCATGAGGAACAGATTCAGGCATTGTGCGGAAAGATAACCCGCGCCAGCTATCCAGATATGAAGAAGCGTGCAGAAGCCATCAATTACCCCGATACTGTCTCTGGCAGCACGAATATCAGCGCATACTTGAAGTGGTTTGAGAAGCCCGATGACCATTGGATTGCTGAGATCAGAAAAGCCTGCGCACAATAAAGCATTACTTCAATACCAACAGCGGCGTCGTCCATACGGGCGGCGCTTTCATTATGCCTGTACGCCCTGCGCTACTGCCTGCGGCAAGCGCGGGTTTCGGACGACAATCCGATGGATTGCCCGTCCTCAGTCCGCCTTTGGCGGACGCTGCAAAGGAGGTGATTCCCCATGGCGTCAAGCACATCCGACCTGATTGTCCGCCTGTCCCTTGACACTACCAATTTTGAAGGCGCGATGTCCAAATTCGAGGGACAGATGACAAAGCTGCAGGCCTCCTGCACCAATGCCGGCACAGGGATCACCAACTTTAAGCAGGTGACGGCGCAGCTCCAGACATCCGCCCAGACCCTGACGGACAAGCTGGCCGCGCAGAAGCAGAAGGTGGCCGATCTTGAAGCCGCCTATGAAAAGAGCAAGGCGGAGACCGGCGAGAATTCCGAGGAGACAAAAAAGCTGGCCGCCCAGCTGGAGCAGGCGAAGCAGGAGGTCTCCCAGACCGAACAGGCGCTGAAGCTCGTCACCCGGCAGCTGAAGCTGTCGCAGAACGGCTTTTATCAGCTGGGCACACAGCTGGAAAACATCGGCGCAAAGCTGGAATCGGTCGGCAAAAAGGTATCCCAGGTCGGCCAGCAGCTCACCACCAGGGTGACTACACCTATTGTCGCGCTGGGCACGGTGTGCGTGAAGACCTTTACATCCTTTGACGACAGCCTGAAAACCGTGCAGGCCACCATGGGCCTTGTGGCAGGCTCCTCGGAGGAAGCGGATCGGCAGATTGCCCTTCTGAACAGCACGGCTCAGGAGATGGGCCGCGCGACCCGCTATTCCGCCTCTGAAGCGGCGTCCGCTTTGAACTACCTGGCGCTGGCGGGTTACGATGCGGACGAGGCATGCGCGGCCCTGCCGCAGGTGCTGGCGCTTGCCCAGGCGGGCGGTCTGGATCTGGCTTACGCCTCCGACCTCGCCACCGACGCCATGGCGGCGCTGGGCCTGTCCATGGATCAGCTGTCCAACTTCTCCGATCAGATGGCCGTGACGGCGCAGAAGTCGAACACCTCCGTCGGGCAACTGGGTGAAGCGATTCTCACCGTGGGTGGCACGGCGAAGAATCTCAAGGGCGGCACCGCCGAGCTGAACGCGGAGCTGGGCATCCTGGCCAGCCGCGGCATCAAGGGCGCGGAGGGCGGCACGCACCTGCGCAACGTCATCCTGTCCCTGACGAACCCCACCGACAAGGCCGCCGCTCAGCTGGAAAAGCTGGGCGTTTCTGTCTTTGACAGTTCGGGCAACATGCGGTCCATGAACGACATCATGATGGATCTGAACCGTTCCATGGATGGCATGACCGCCGAGCAGAAGCAGAACATCATTTCTACCATCTTCAACAAGACCGACCTTGCCGCCGTGACCGCCCTGCTGGACGGCTGCGGGGATGAATTCTACGAGCTCATCGGCTATATCGATGACAGCGAAGGCGCTGCCCGGCAGATGGCCGATACCATGGAGAGCGGCCTGGGCGGCGCCTTCCGCACGCTGAAATCCGCTGTGGAGGGTCTGGCCATCTCTTTCGGCGAAAGGCTGGCTCCGTATATCCAGAAAGCAGTGGAGAAGATCACCTCCGTCGTCAACTGGCTGACCAGTCTGGACAACAAGACCAAGGATACCATCATCAAAATTGCCGCCGTTGCCGCCGCTGTCGGCCCGGTGTTGCTGGTGGGCGGCAAGCTCATCACGGGCATCGGCAAGGTGATCAAGAACGTCGGCTCCGTTATGAAGGTCATTTCTGGCGCGACGAAGGTCACCGGGCTCCTGGGCAAGGCCATGACCGCCCTGACCGGCCCAGTGGGCATTGTGATCGCCGTGATCGCGGTACTGGCTGCGGCATTCTATTCTCTCTACAAGAATAATGAAGAGTTCCGGAACAAGGTCAACGCCATCTGGGCGAACATCTGCGCGGCGTTTGAAAAGGTGAAGGCGGTATTCGTCAGCGCGTTTCAGACCATGCAGTCCTGGTTCGCGCCGATCAAGGCGTCCCTGGAAAGGCTGTGGCAGACTGTGCAGAAGATCGTGCTGAAGCTGATGCCCGTCTTCGAGGCGATTGCTGCGGCTGCCGGCGCGATGGTGGCCGTCGTGGTGGCGAAGATCGCCGGTATCATCTCCGCCATTGGCCCCATGATCGACGCCATCGTCAATTTCATCGATTTCCTGGGCAATCTGCTGTCGGCTGTCATTTCGCTGTTCTCCGGGGACTGGGACGGCTTCACCCAGGGCATCAGCGACGCCTGGGACAGCCTGTGCGTTGCCCTGCAGGACGTGTGGACGGCCATCACCAATTTCTTCTCTACCTTCTGGGAGACGCTGTGCTCCATCGCCGAAGCCTTCGGCATCGACCTGGGGCAGGTGCTTTCGGACGCATGGACGGCAATTAAGACCGGCGTGGTGACGGCGTGGAACGCCATCAAGCAGTGGTTCTCCGATACCTGGACAAGCATTGCCACGACAGCCAGCACGGCATGGGCAGCTTTCACGGAGTGGATCGCAGGCGTTTGGGAAGGTATCAAAACAACGGCGACCACGGTGTGGAATGCTATCGTCGCCTTCTTCAGCACGACTTGGACGAATATCTCCACCGCCGCCAGCACCGCATGGACGAACTTCACTGCCTGGATCAGCGGCGTGTGGGAGGGCATCAAAACGACTGCCGAAACCGTATGGAACGCTGTGGTGACCTTCTTTGCCGGCATCTGGACGAGCATAAGCACCGCCGCAAATACCGCATGGACCTCTTTTACCGAATGGATCAGCGGTGTTTGGAATGGCATCAGTACTACGGCCAGCACAGTCTGGAACGGTGTGACCACCTTCTTCTCGGGCGTATGGACAAGCATTTCCACCGCCGCGAATACGGCGTGGACGAGTTTCAGCACCTGGATCAGCGGTATCTGGAACGGCATCTCCACCACAGCCAGTACTGTATTCAACGGAATCAAAACGACTATTTCCGGTGTATGGACTTCCATCCAGACCGGCGCGGAAACGGCGTGGAACAGCTTCACCACCTGGATCGGCGGCGTATGGGACGGGATCAGCAGCAAGGCCACATCCGTGTGGAACGGCGTGACCTCTTTCTTCTCCACCACCTGGAATAACATCAAATCGGGCGCGACCACCGGATGGAACAGCATCAAATCCGGCATTGAAAACACTTGGGACACGCTGAAGACCAATGCCTTCACGTCCTGGCGGAACATCACCAATGCCGTGTCCACCGCCATTACCAACGCCAAGGCTGGTATCGTGCAGGGATGGACGAATATCAAAAACGGTGTAAAGGGTGTGTGGGACAGTGTCCTGGGCGTGATCAAGAGCCCCATCGAGTCGGCCAAGACCTGGCTGCAGGAGAAGGTCAATTATTTCAAGGGTCTGTTCAATTTCCAGTGGAAGCTGCCATCCTTCAAGCTGCCCAAAATCAACGTGACCTGGAACGACATCGGCTGGGGCATCAAACTGCCGAAGCTGTCCGTTTCCTGGAACGCGCTGGGCGGCATCTTCGATAAGCCTACTATCCTGGGCAGCGCCGCCGGGCTCCAGGGTGTCGGCGAAGCAGGCGCGGAGGCGATCCTGCCGCTGGACACCCTGTGGGCGGAAATGTCCGTGAGGCTGAAGGCCGGGATGATCGACGTCATGTCCGGCTTTATGAACGAGCGCTCGACGGAGAACATGGAATCCCTTCTGCGGGATCTGATCTCCGCGGTCAGGGCCAACAACGCGGAGTCTGAAACGATCCCCGCCGTGAACGTGGAAAACATGGTCATGGCAAACGACATGGACGCCCAGTCCCTTGCCGCGCAGATCAGCGCCATGACGCGCAGGCGGCAGCGCGGGTACGGCTACTGACGGAGGTGATCAATACGCATCCTTATTTCCTGTGGAACGGGGTCAGCTCGGAGGACTATGGCATCATGGTTTCTGAGTATCCCGCCATTGCCCGCCCGAAAGAACGGGTCAGCCAGATCACCATCCCCGGTCGTGACGGTGTGCTGATCCTGCCCGAGAACGACCTGCCGGTGTATGAGCCTGTGCTGAAAACAGCGCAGTGCTGGGTCAGGCCGGGCACAGACATCGACGCCATCTGCGCATGGCTGCAGGGCTCCGGAAGCGTGGTGTTTGGCAACGAGCCGGACCGCTCCTATGACGCGAGAATCATCAACCAGATCGATTTCAGCAAAATCCTCCGTGGGCGTGGTTTCAGGAGCTTCGCTGTGCCGTTTCAGTGCCAGCCGTACAAGCGCCTGTACCCGCCTGCGGAGGATATAACCATTACCGCCAGCGGAACGAAGATTCACAATCCCGGCACGGTTCCCGCCTGGCCGAAAATCACTGTCTACGGCAGCGGGACGATCACGCTGGCTACCTACAGCAATGCAGTTGTGCTGAGCGGCATCGGGAACGGTATCATCCTTGACTGGGAGGCGCAGGAGTGCGTCAGCCTGGATGGCGGCACGCTCCTCAATGACAAGGTGGACGGCGATCCGCAGTACCTGCCGCCGGGAGACAGCACGATTACCTGGACGGGGACAGTGACAAAGCTGGTGGTGACACCGAACTGGCGGTATTTATAAATCTTAGATATAAACAAACTGTTGAAATCAAAACAACAGATTGATTATTGATTTTGCGATCATGCTTCTTTACAATATAATCACACCGGTGAATGAACAGTGAAGGAGCCAGACTATGATCAAGCTTGGAGAGAGAATCAAAGAATTCCGTCAGCGTAACGGAAGAACGCAGGATGCGCTTGCAGAGGAACTGGGCGTCACAGCGCAGGCGGTTTCCCGCTGGGAGAAAGGGATATGCTATCCCGATATGGAAGTAATACCTTCTATCGCCAACTATTTCAACGTTTCAATTGATGAATTGTTCGGGTACGATAATGAAAGGTCTAAAAAAGCTGACGCATTAGTAAGGCAAATCAATGATATGATCCATCAGAACAACGGAAAAGATGTCAGCATGGATGAGTGCATCGCCCTTGCAAGAGAAGCCCTCATTGAGTTCCCCGGAAATGAAAAGCTCACGCTTGCGCTCGCATCAGCGATGTTCACCGCAGGATATGTACGCCATGGCGAACATCACATCGAGGGAGACGATGGCTACAGCGTCTACGATGTTGTCAGGCACAGGGAATACTCAGAATGGAAGGAAGCTATCAGACTCTACGAAAAGCTTCTGCTCTCGCTTAATAGCGGAGAGATGCGCCAGCAGGCTGTGATCGAGCTATCGCAGTTGTATAAGAACACAGGCGAACATGAAAAAGCTCTTCTTCTCGCACAGTCTGCCCCTGATATCAATGCGACCAGATTAATGCTGCGGATTAACGCTTTTGATGGGAAAGAAGAGGTTGCCGCATCCGGCGAAGCGCTGCTTGATATGATCCTGCGCAGCACGGAATTAATCGAAAGTATTGTGCGGACGGACATTCACATGCCGACGAATACTGCTGCCGGGATGATAGGGAATGCAATCATGATGTTTGATCTCGTCTACACAGACCACTTCTACGGAAAAAGCAGCGCATGGCTTACCTGCCTCCATATGCTGCGTTCTTATTATCTGTGGCTATCAGGAGAAAAAGACGGCGCATTTGAGGCGCTTGATATGGCGCTTGGTCATGCAACAGCATATGACAAATTGAGTGAAACCAGCCCTGAATTCTACACGTCGCCTCTGTTACACCATGTCAGAACGAATGCCGAAGCACTGCCCATCCAAAGTCGATTCTCAGAGGAATTACCAGATGTCTGGCCCTGGTGGTGCGTCCCAAAACGCGAGGCGGTAAAAGAAGAAATGCAGGCAGATCCACGTTGGGATGAATGGGTACGAAAGACAAAAGCATAAGTCTCTTACTTTTCAACTTGTAACAGCGTCTCTTCGGAGGCGCTTTCTTTATACCCTTTGGAAGGAGGTGACCGCCTGTGATCTGTATCTATGAAGCCAACACCACAACATGGACTGGTAACGGCCTGTGCATCCTGCAGCCCTTCTCCTGCACGGTGAAGGAAATCGCGGGCGGCGATTTCGGCCTGACACTGATACATCCCATTACGGAAGACCTGCGCTGGAAGGAACTGCAGGAGGAGCGGATCATTAAAGCGCCGGTTCCCGCCTACAGGCCGCTGGAGGATGACGGCACGGTCATCGTACCTGCGGAACAGGCTACTGAGCAGTGCTTCCGCATCTATTCCGTTGCCGTGGACACGGCAAGCCATGAGGTGACCGTAGAGGCGCGGCATATCAGCTACGACTTCATGGGCAATATGTGCGGCAGACTGACCTCTCAGATGGGTACGTATGTGGTGAACGCGCTGACCAAGATGCGCCAGACGCTGTTCACGCCGGACGACCGGATTCTCGCCACCAACATCACCCGCCGGGTCAACCTGGGCGACCGCAGCTTCGTCAATCCCATCAAGTTCCTGCTCGATCCGGAGTACGGACTTGTGCAAAGGGCCCGGGTGCGGCTGGTGCGGGACAACAACGACTTCTACCTGCTGGACAACGATGAGCCCGCAGACCGGGGTTATGAGATCGCTTACGGCAAAAACATGACGGGTATCTCGTGGAGCAAAAGCACGGATGAGGTAATCACCCGCATCGTTCCCCTTGGCGAGGATGCGGATGGCAAAACGCTGCTCCTGCCGGAGAAATGGATGGACAGCCCGCACATCGGTGAATATCCCGTGGTACATACAGGCACGCTGGCCGTTTCGGATGCGAAAGAGGTCGTGGTCAATGAGGATGATGAAGAAACACCCTCCGAGGACATCACGCCCATGTCGAAGGATGAGTGCTATGCGCTCATGCGGCAGGCGGCCGCGGATGAATTTGCTAAGGGCTGCGACCTGCCCGATCTGACGCTGGAGATCGACTTCATCCATATCGGCGATACGGAGGAATATAAGCAGTACCGCAATCTGGAGCGGGTGTTCCTGTACGATCTGGTGCGCATCCGTCACGCGCCGACGGGCTTTGTGGCGAAAGCGCAGGTATCCGGCTATGAATGGGACGCATTGACCAGACGGTACAGCAGCATTACCGTCGGGAACGTGTTCGCCGTGGAGAGCAGCGCGGTGGCCGGGTACCAGCTGACGGAAGGCGCGGTGACGGCGACAAAGATCGCGCCTGGTTCCGTGACAGGCAGCAGTCTGCGGGAACTGTCCGTCACCAACGCCAAACTCGCGCATGCCGCTGTGGGCACGGCGAACATTCAGGACGCGGCGATCACGAGGGCGCAGATTGCGGACGCAGCAGTCGGCACGGCGCAGATTGGGCTGGCGGCGATCACCCAGGCGCTCATCGGCGCGGAGGCGGTAGGCACCACGCAGATCGCGGACGGTTCCATTACAGATGCCAAAATCGTGGAGCTGACCGCCAACAAGATCAACGCCGGCACCCTGTCCGTGGAGCGGCTGGAGCTGGTCGGGTCAAAGAAATCTGTGGTCTATGCGCTCAACAATACCGGCGATCTCGTTTCCCAAAGCGTGGATACGCTGGACGGCGATGTGCTGACGGAGCGCAGCATCACGGGCGACAAGATCGTAGCCAACGCCATCACCGCCAACGAAATCGCGTCCCGGACGATTACATCAAACGAGATTCTGGCAGGGACGATCACCGGCGCGGAGATTGCCGCAGAGACCATAGAGGGCGCGAACATCAAGGGCGGCACGATCACCACCGGGCATGTTGCCTCTGATTTTGGCAAAACCCTCGACCTGTCCAGCAACGAGGGCATCAATCTGCGGGTATCCCAGGTGTATGAGGATATGGACGAGCTGTTGGGATTCCGGATGGAGATCACAGCCACTTCGGATATTCTCTCTGAAGATATCCGGACCACCACGCTGACGGCGCGGGTCTGGCACGGCAGCCAGAATGTTACAAACGATATTCCCGCGTCCCGGTTTCAGTGGAAACGGAAATCAGCGGATGAGACAGCGGATAATATCTGGAACGCCGCGCATACAGGAATGAAAAGCATCACGCTCACCACCAGGGACGTGCTCTACAGCGCCACCTACGACTGCGAACTGACAGAGGAGGAAGGATCATAACATGGCCATTATTGCAACGGGCTCAAAAACCATCATCGACTTGTCGGACGGCAAGTCGCTTTCTGTATATCTGGGGGCCAATCAGCCCCGCACGCAGATCCATGACGTGAATGTCGGCTCGTACAGCCCGGACTGGACGACTACTGCTGGCAAGCTGGTGATCACGCCTGTGGTCTACGCCAATCAGACCGCCATTGCGCTGAACAACGCCGCGCTCACCATCAACTGGAAACGCAAGGATGGTTCCGCCGCTGAGGCTGCGCTCAGTTCCGGCGAAACGGTCAGCGGCAAGGTACTGACGGTCAGTAAAAACAACCTGGCGACCGCCACCAGCAAACAGCTGACCTACATCGCTTATGTGGCCTATGCGGACCCGGATACCGGACTGACCATTAACGCTACGGCGGATATCACCTTCGCGCTGCTGACCACCGGCGAGGACGCGAAAAGCGCATGGATCAGCGGTGAGCAGGTGTTCAAGTACAACGCCGCCGGGTCTGTGTCTCCCGCGCAGATCACCCTGACGGCGAACCTGCAGAACGTGACCATGGGCAAGTGGCAGTACAAGAACAGCTCCGACGCGTGGGCGGATTATCCCACCACCAGCGACAACGCAAGCATCACGGGCACGACGCTCATCGTAAAGCCCACGCACGCCATCTGGGTCGGGCAGAGCGCCACTCTGCGGATCACAACCTCTGATGCGAATATCGGAGATGCCACTTCCATCTACAAAGTGCAGGACGGCCAGGACGGCGCGCCGGGTGGAGAAGGTCAGCCTGCGTCGCTTGTGTTTCTGACGAATGAAAACATGACCTTTGCCGGGACCAATGCAGGAAAGGTGGCGGCGGCCACGAAGACCTGCCATGTGGTGGCTTATACCGGCACGACGAAGGTCACGCCCACGGTCGGCACACCCACCGGGATGCCCGCAGGTATGACGATTGCGGTCGGCAGCGCCACGGACAACGAGATTCCGCTCACCATCACCATCGAGGCGAATGCCACGCTGGGCGGTTCAGGGCAGACGCAGGGCGAAATCTCGGTGCCTGTTACTTCGCCTGTGGAAACCACGCTGAAGATTCAGTGGAGCAAGGTGAACACCGGCGCGACTGGAACGGCGGCCTATGTGCTGACAGTCTATTCTTCGGACGGTACGGTGTTCACCAACGGCCAGGCAAACGATACAGATGGAATTACGCTGCAGGCGCAGTTCTATCAGGGCTCTTCCAACCTGACCGCCAACAGCAAATCTTATTTCCTTTGGGAAAAGTTCGAGAGCGGCGCCTGGGTGCAGGTGCAGGCGGATACAGCTGGCACAGCAGGGAGCGCTTATACCGTCCATGCCGCAGATGTGCAGGGTTCCGCAACTTACCGCTGCCGGGCGCGTTACAACAGCACGACGGTTTTCTTCTACGACACCATCACCATCATCGACAAGACCGACAATTACCAGGCGGACATCGACAGCACAGCGGGAGACGTGTTCAAGAATACCGTTGGCCAGACCTGCCTCATCTGCCGTCTGTGGCAGAACGGACAGGAAGTCGATCCGCTCAAGTCCACTACCTATTCCAAGACAGCGCCCTCGTCTCCCGCGACGGGGGATTTCTATTACTGGATTCAGACCAGCGGCGCGACCACCAAACTCATGCGCTACAGCGGCTCTGGCTGGGCGGATGTGACCAGCGATGACACGTATAAGCATGAGAAGACCTATAAGTGGTATCGCCGGGATAAGGACGGCAATCCCATGGACAGCGGCGCGGTGTTCGCCACGGGCAAGGTCATCTATGTGGACGGGGACGATGTGACGGTAAAAACAGTATTCGTCTGCGAGGTGGAATAAGCCATGATCGCACAGGCGCATTTCACCATTACCGATCTTTCGGACGCCACGGCAGAGGTCATCGTCGGCACACAGACCGCTGCCACCAATGCCTGGAAGGGGTCGGCGACTTTCACGGAGCTGAAGGACGGCCAGACCATCCTGTACTGGCTGCCCTTTGCGGGGACAAGTACGGCGGCAACGCTGGAACTGACGCTGCCGGACGGCACGACCAGCGGCGCGGCGCCGGTCTATATCAACGGCACGACCCGCTGTACCACCCATGTGGCTGTCGGCAATGTGACACAGATGACCTACCGGGTCAATACGCCCATCAACGGCAGTACTGCAAAGTATACGGGCTGGTGGATCACCAGAAATCAGGATACCACCACCAATTACTACGACCGCATGCAGTACAAGGCGTCCGTCACGGCAACAGGCGCGATTGCGGCAGGCAGGCTGGGTGTGTTCAACAGCGCGGGGAAACTGATTCTGCTCTCGACTGCGGCTTTTGATGTGACAAAGCCCATTCTGTACATCGGCACCGCCTATGCCACAGGCAAGCTGACCCAGACCGACAATTACATCTCCTGGGGCACGGAATTTTCCCTGGAAAATACAGTATCGGGTTTCTCCGGTACAGCCGACGCGACGGTGTATATCAGGGGGACGCTGAACGGGAATATGTTCACCCCTGCTTCGGGTGTGCTGACCACGACGGCTCCGATCACGGAGGACGGATACACCTACATCCTTCTGGGCCTGATGAGTACTACGACCGCCGCGGTGCTGGCTCCGGAGCATCCTATGTTCCGGTACTACAACGGCGGCTTCAAGACGATCTCCCAGATCTCGTATGAAGCTTTTCTGACAGCAGAAGAAGCGCAGGAGGCCATTGACGCGCTGGCGGTGGGTGGACGCAATTATATCCTCAACTCCGGCTCGGAAGTGGCAACCTCTACAGCGCAGATCGCCCGGTACGCACTGTCCGAACCAATGATCGCCGGGGAGCAGTACACTGTCTCCCTGACGCTCACGCCCATGGAAGAATACGCCGGTCTTACCGTACGCACATCCGAAGGCAGTACGACGCTGGCGACAATCGGTCTGTCCGGCACGGAGAGACAGACGGTACGGGCGACTTTCATCGCCGAATACGCCCAGGGCAAATCTCCGGATGACGCGCCGGACAACGCCGATATCCTCATCTACCGTAAGCCCGCCAGCGCGGGAACAGCCACGACCATCATCCACCAGATCAAGCTGGAAAAGGGCAACCGCGCCACGGACTGGACGGCGGCCCCGGAAGACGCGGAGGAGACGCTGGAGCAGAAGCTGTCCTCCGTTCGGGCGCAAATCAGCACCGAAGCGGACAGCATCCGTCAGGAGGTCTCCGCCACCTATGCCCTGGCCAGCGATATGACGCAGGTCACCCAGCGGGTGGGCACACTTTCCGAACAGACTGAAAGCAGTTACACCTGGGCGGTGACGAGGATCAATCAGCTGCAGCAGGACCTTACCGACGCGCACGAGGCGACAGAGGACGAGCTGGCCATCTTCCGCACCTACATGTCCTTTGACGAACAGGGGCTGGTCATCGGCAAAACGGGCAATCCCTTCACATTCCGCGTGGTGAATGACAGGCTGGCCTTCTATATGAATGACAGCGAAGTCGCCTACCTCTCGAATAACAAGCTCTATGTCACCCATGCCGAAATTCTCTCCCGGCTCATCATCGGCAAGTTTGCCTTTGAGCCTCAGAGCAACGGCAACCTCTCCCTGATTTATAACGGCTGACGCCGGGAAAGGAGATCATATGGCGACAACAGCAGCATACAGCGCGTCGCTGTGCACCAGAAAGACCGGTTCGTCTTCCAACGCCAAAAGCGGTTCGGCCTGTCAGGAGTATTACGAGAGCAGCTACAACTATGTGGGCATTATCTCGTTTTCCGGCATGAACCTGGCCAACAAGGTGATCCAGAGCATCTGGATCTCCGTAGACGCGGCGAAGGCCGGCTACGGCGCGGGTTCCACCAAAACCGTTTATATGCGCAAGGCCAACTACCAGAACGGCATCGCGTCCGGCGTGACGGGATACGGATATGTGGGAGACGCGCTGGGTACATTCACGGGCTCGTTTTATGGCAACAGCACCGCCTGTCAGATGACGGGCAGTCTGTTCACCAACATGGCGGCGTATATCGCCCAGGGCAACAACAGCTTCACCATCTACAATCCAGACCCATCCACTTCCTCGCATGGATACTCATACAACTACCTGCAGTGGAACAGCGTCACGATTACCATCACCTATGAGGAAGCAGTATCCCAGCCGTCCGCGTCCTCGACATCTGTGGACATGGGCAGCGCGGTGACGATCTATACCAACCGGGTCAGCACGGCCACCACGCACACAATCCTGTATACCTTTGGCAATACCAGCGGTACGATTGGAACGAATGTCGGCGCGTCCGTTTCATGGACTCCCGCGCTGACGCTGGCTTCGGTGATCCCGGGCGCCATCAGCGGCTCCTGCACCATCACCTGTCAGAGCTACAACGGCGGCGTGCTGACGGGCACGAGAACCTGCGCGCTGACGCTGAAAGTGCCTCCTACTGTCGTTCCGTCCATTTCATCCGTGACGGTCAGCGACGCCAACAGCACGGTGGCTGCAAAGATCGGCGCGTATGTGAAAATGCTCAGTACGCTGTCGGTTGAGATTACCGCCGCCGGTTCATACGGCAGCACGGTTTCCTCTTGTCGTACCTCGCTGGACGGCGTGAACTATACACAGGCGTCCTTCACTTGTACAAAGTGTCTTTCTACATCTGGCGATTTGACGCTTACGGTCACGGTTACGGACAGCAGAGGCAGAACGGCCACCTATACTGAAACGCTGACCGTGCTGGATTACAGCTATCCGTCCATTCGCCTGTTCAAAGCGGATCGCTGTAATGCGGATGGCAGCGCGGCGCAGGTGGACGGGACACATGTGCGCTACTCTTTCACCGGCAGCGTGGTTTCCCTGAACAACAAGAATGCGCTGGCTGGCGTGGTGTACTACAAACTTGCCAGTGATTCGGAATGGACGAAAGCGGAGTCGCTGCCGGTCACCTCATACACCCTCAGCGCCACAGACAAGGTGCTGACACAGACCTTCGACGCCCTTTCCAGCTATGACATCAAGGTGCGTCTGCAGGACTATTTCTACTATGTGGAGCAGGCGGTGTCCATCGGCACAAAGGGCGTCATTATGGACTTCCTCGCGGACGGCAGCGGCGTCGCTTTCGGCAAGGTGGCGGAGACGTCCGGCTATGCGGAGTTCGGCTGGCCGCTGAAGCTGTCAGAGCCCCTGGAGATCGCGCAGGGCGGCACAGGCGCGTCCACCGCCGCGGGCGCTCTTTCCGCGCTGGGCGGTGTGAAAAAGAGCGGCGACACCATGACGGGCAATCTGTCCATTCAGGGCTATCTCTATCCGTCCATGTACCTGCTGCCGTACTACAACAATACTACCAACCGCACGGTGTTTGAGGGCAGCTATGCCGGGGCGTCCTCTTTTGCGTCCTGGGAGGACAACACAGGCAACAACCGCCGGATGCTGGAAGTCAGGACGAAGGCGTATCAGAGCAGCCTGGATTACGCGGTGCTGCTCCGCGTCTGCGACGCCGGGAACTGGGCGAACTATCGTATATTCCATTCCGGCATGGTGACGGGCGTGCCTGTAGCCAACGGCGGCACGGGCGCGACCACGGCTGTCGCAGCTCTTGCCAATCTTGGCATCTTCTACGCGAGTTCGCTGCCTTCATCGGGTACGGATGGACAGATTTGCCTGGTGCCGGTCTAAAGGGGTGACTATATGGCGCAGACCTTTACAACAACAGCGAACAGCAATACGACCATCGGCTACGCGCTGTACGGCAGTTCCTCCTGGAGCAAAGGCTCCTCCAACGGTGCGTGCCAGGGCGCGTACCAGAAAACATCGGCCAGCGGTTCCCGCGTGGGCGTGATGCTTTTCTCGGGGGCAGGTACGGCGCTGAAGGGGAAAATCATCAGGAACATCGTGTTTTCCATCACGTCGTCCAAAGCCGGCTCGGGCAGCACATCCAAGGTGCTGACGTTCAGGAAAGGCACGCAGCAGACCTTTCCCACGGGCGGCAACGGCTCCGCCATGGTGGGCGATGTGCTGGGCACACTTACCGGCAAGTTCTATGGGAACACCACAACGTTCACGCTGAACGCATCATCCAACACAGCCTTCTTTAGCGCCCTGGCGGCGTATCTGAAGGCGGGTAATTCCCTGCTGGTTCTCTATAACGGCGAGACGTCCACAAGCTCAGGCTACTCTGCGAACTATGCCCGCGTCACGTCCATCACCATGACGGTGACCTATGAAGCAGCGACGGTGTGGTACCGGACGGGCGGACAGTGGGTGCGGTGCGCCGTGTATTACCGGCTGAACGGAGCGTGGGTGCAGGTCGCACCGTATTACCGCAGCGGCGGCGCTTGGATACAGGTTTAGGAGGACTCGCATGAAACAACATAAATCCCGGGATCGACCCGCTCTCAACACGAGGGCGGGTTTTCCATATCACAACAACGAAACGGAGGAAAGACTATGAGGGACTTTTCCATTGATCTGATCTGGACGAAGGTGCAGATTGCCATCACGGCCATCGGCGGATGGCTGGGCTATTTTCTGGGAGGTATGGACGGACTGATGGTCGCGCTGATTGTGCTGATGACCCTGGATTACATCAGCGGCGTCATGTGCGCCATCATCGACAAGAAGCTGTCCTCGGCAGTGGGCTTCAAGGGCATCTGCAAGAAGGTGTTCATCCTGATGCTGGTGGGTGTGGCGCACATCATCGACCTGCATGTGGTGGGCACCGGCAGCGCGCTTCGGGGAGCTGTCATCTGCTTCTATATGTCAAACGAAGGCCTCAGCCTGCTCGAAAACGCCGCGCATGCAGGCCTGCCCATCCCCGACAGGCTGAAGGACATCCTGTCCCAGCTGCATGACAAGGACCGCACTGAAACGACCGACCAGGGCGACGGCGAATGACCGCCGCCCTCATTTCATGATGGGAGGATATACGAATGTCTGAGAGAATCAATACCCCGTTCACCAACGAGCATTTCGTGGACTGGTGTCTGAAAATGGCGGCTGCCAAGTCGCCCTACTGGTACGGCTCCTGCGTCTACAAAGCCAGTAACAGTCTGCTCTCCCGCAAAAGCAAACAGTATCCCCAGCACTACGGCTCCAGCCGTACCAGCCGGTACAAAAAGGATATCGCCAACAGGCAGGTGGTGGCCGATTGCGTGGGCGGCTGCAAGGGCTACGCCTGGACGAATGGCGGCCAGGGTGTGCTGGAGAGCATCGGCACGGACAAGACCTTCACCAGCAAGTACGGCTCCAACGGCTGCCCGGATAAGTCTGCCAGCGGCATGTTTTCCTACTGCAAGAGCAAGGGAATGGACTGGGGCACCATCGACACCCTGCCGGAGCTCCCCGGCGTGGCGCTGTTTACGGACGGGCATATCGGCTACTATGTCGGCAACGGATATGCCGTGGAGTGGCGCGGCTTCAACTACGGCTGCGTCAAGACTGTGGTGAAGAACCGCACCTGGAAGCACTGGGCAAAACTGCCCTTCATCAACTACGGCGAGACCACCGGCACACAGCCTGCTGAAACCGTCACCTACACGCTGGGTAGCCGTCTGCTGAAGAGGAGCTCCACCGGCGTTGATGTGAAAACGCTGCAGGAGCTTCTGAATCAGCTGGGTGAGTCCCTGACTGTGGACGGTGACTTTGGCAGCAGGACTGAAACCGCTGTAAAGGCTTTCCAGAAGAAGGCCGGACTGAAACAGGACGGCAAATACGGCGACCAGACCCATGCCGCGCTGATGGCGGCTGTGGCCGACAACGATGTCGGACAGAGGACGGAGCCTGAGCCGGAACCCGAACCGGAGCAGCCGACCGGGACGAAGGTAAAGATCGTCTGCGACAACGGCACGGTGAATATTCGCCAGGGCAACGGTACGGAATATGGCCGCATCACCGCTGTTGAGGACGGCACGAATCTGGAGTGGATCGCCACCGCGCAGAACGGCTGGTATGCCGTGAAAATCGCCGGACAGGTCGGCTGGGTATCGGGGAAGTACAGCGAAATCATCAATGCGTAACTTTTGCTCAGAAATGAGCTAAAGTCCATAAGCGCCGCGGGCAGAGACGTGGCTCTCTGCTGGCGGCTATTTTTGTTTTTTGGCTACTGTAAAAACATATGACTTTTGGGCGTAGGAAGGTGAACCGACAAACGATTGGAGGGACACCGGATGACGCTCGATGAAAAGAAACGCCTGATTGCGATGCGTGAGGCAGGTAATAGTTATGCAGAAATTGCTGACACGCTTGGAATATCAAAGAACACCATAAAGACGTTTTTCAGAAGAAACCGGATGATGTGCGAAAACCAGGAGCAGTCTGATCCTGGTGATAATGAGCATAAAGCTGAAAAACTATGCATTAATTGCGGGAATCCCGTCATCCAGCAGCCAGGAAGAAAGGTCAAAAAGTTCTGCTCTGACATTTGCCGTACACGCTGGTGGAACAGCCATCTGGATCAGGTCAGGCGGAAGGCCATGTATGAATACACCTGCCCAAACTGTGGCAGTAAGTTCACCGCTTACGGAAACGCTCACAGGAAATACTGCTGTCATGAGTGCTATATCGCGGACAGATTCGGAGGGAAGCATGACAGCTGATGTGTTTGAACGGGAGCGCTGTTATGGGCTGGTTATGCATCAGATGAAAAGGCTGCTTGCCGCCAGGCTTATCACGACGGATGAATTCAGGGAGATCGAAGCGCGGTTCCGGGCAAAATATCATCCCGTCACCGGCTCTGTATTAGTAGAAACCCAGTTGCTATGTATCGAAAACGGAGTGATTAATGGTAGCGGTAAGGAGGGCTCAGAAGATGAAGAAAATCAGTATTCTGGAGCCGGCAGCGCCAGCATTTAAGCCCAGAAAGCATGTCGCAGCCTATGCCCGTGTTTCCATGGAGACTGAAAGGCTGAAGCATTCCATCTCAGCCCAGATCAGCCATTACAGCGCGCTGATTCAGAAGAACCCTGAATGGATTTATGCCGGGATTTACGCGGATGACGCGGTCTCGGGAACGGGCATTGACGGGCGCGGTGAGCTTACCCGCCTGATTGCAGATTGCAACGCCGGGCTCGTAGACATTATTCTCGTAAAATCAATCAGCCGTTTTGCCCGTAACACTGTCGACCTGCTGGAAACGGTTCGGCACCTGAAAGACATTGGCGTGGATGTCTGGTTCGAGGAGGAAGGGATCCATTCCCTTGATGCTGACGGAGAACTGATGCTGACGATCCTCGCTTCATTCGCACAGGAGGAGAGCCGCAGTATCTCAGAAAATGCGAAATGGGGTATCCGCAAGGGCTATGAGCGCGGTGAGGCGCGAAACTGCATGCTCTATGGCTATCGCTGCCGAAATGGAGAAACAGTGATCGAGAAAAAAGAAGCAGAAGTAGTACGCAGGATTTTTCAGATGTTTATCGCCGGTGATTCATGCTATATCATCGCCAAAAAGCTGAATGAGGAAGGAATACCCAGTTTCTATGGCAAGACGTGGTCAAACACGGTGATCAGCAGCATGCTGCACCAGGAGAAATACATCGGGAACCGCATGATGCAGAAATACTACACTGAAAGCCATGTCAGCCACAAGGTAGTGAAAAACAAGGGTGAGCTGCCGATGTACTATCTGGAAGGGACGCATCCGGCTATTATCGATGAAGAAACCTACCGGATGGCGCAGGAAGAATACGCGAAGCGATATGGCGTGGAGATTGTAAACGGCACTGCTGAACGCGCTCATTATATGTACCACCATCCCGGAGAATACAGAAAATCAGAGTTCCATTTTCGCCGGGCACAATGGACGGAAGAGCAGCGGCGGGAAATCAGCGAAAGAAGGCGGTCGAGGGATATGTACGGTCATGCCCAGCACGACCTGACGCTGTTCCTCAAATGTGAAGGCTGCGGTGAAAACCTTGTCGCCCAAGTGCGCAGTTTTACTGACGGGACACAGAGCAGGCGCTGGCATTGCTACCGGCACAGCAAAGTGGCCCCTGAAACACCAAAACCGATGTACATGAGAGACTGTACGCTCAAAAAGATCATCTGCGAGGTTCTTGGTTTGAATGAGTTTGACGAAAACGTCATGCTGGAGCATTTGACGCACATTTCTGTCCTTGGAACGAGGCTTACCTTCCATTTCAGGGATGGACATATCGAAGAGAGAACCTACGCGCATGAAAAACGCAAACGCTGCCCAAGGAGGTACTGAACATGGCAACGGTAACGAAAATCCCGGCGACGGTCAGCAGATTTACCGCCGCGCCGATTGCGGTCAAGCAGAAAAGAAAAGTCGCCGCCTATGCCCGCGTTTCAACGGATCATGAGGACCAGCTGAACAGCTACGAAGCACAGTGCGATTACTATGAGCGCTTCATCAGGGAACATGACGAATGGGAGTACGCCGGCCTGTACAGCGACGAGGGCATCAGCGGCACCTCCACCAAGCGCAGGAACGGGTTTAATCAGATGGTGGAGGATGCCTTGGCCGGGAAGATCGGACTCATTCTGACAAAGTCTGTCAGTAGATTTGCCCGCAACACGGTTGACAGCCTCACGACCATCCGCAAACTGAAGGAACACGGCACTGAGGTCTATTTCGAGAAGGAAAATATATGGACCTTCGACTCCAAAGGCGAACTGCTGATCAGCATCATGTCCAGTCTTGCGCAGGAAGAAAGCCGCAGCATTTCGCTCAACGTCACCTGGGGCCAGCGTAAGCGATTTGCTGACGGAAAAGCGACAGCGCCGTTCTCCGTTTTCATGGGCTATGACCGTGGGGAGAACGGCGAATTTGTTTTAAACCTGGAACAGGCTAAGGTTGTGAAACTTATATACGCTGAGTTCATCAAGGGCTTCTCCTTCGTTGCTATTGCCAGAAAGCTGACAGAAATGGGCATCAAATCACCGAAGGGATTGAAGTTCTGGAACCCAAGCACCATCAAATCCATTCTGACGAACGAAAAATACAAGGGCTGCGCGCTGCTTCAGAAACGCTATACGGCTGATTACCTGACAAAGAAAGTCGTTGTGAACAATGGCGCGGTTCCGCAGTATTATGTTGAAGATCATCATCCCGCCATTATCGAGGCTGAAACCTTCGACAGAGTGCAGGATCTGATCGCGCAGCGCAGCCGGGAAAAGCATTTCAGCGGTTCTACCATTTTCTCCACCAAGATCCGCTGCGGCGAGTGCGGCGGATGGTTCGGCTCGAAAGTTTGGCACTCGAAAGACCAGTACCGAAGGGTCATATGGCGGTGCAACGCCAAATACGCCGACAGGAAAAGCAAATGCGGGACACCGCATGTTACAGAGGATGAAGTGAAAGCCGCGTTCATCCGGGCAGTCAATAAAATGAGCGGGGATAGAAAAGCACTGATGGCCGACCTGCGGGAGGTACAGCAGGCCTTCAGTGGATCAGAGGAACTTGAAAGCAGGCTGCGCGAACTGGATGAGCGCCTGAACGCCGAGGCAGACGAGGTCCAGGAGATGATCGCCACCAACGCCAGGGTCGCTCAGAACCAGGATGAATACAGCACCGCATATGATGCGGCGGTTGGCAGGTACGAATCCACCAAGGCGGAGCGGGACAGTGTTGCCGCGGAGATCCGGCAGAAGGGCATTCGCCGCCGGGAATTCGAACGTTTCATCACGGAACTGGAAAAGCTGCCCGACGCGGTGACGGAATTTGATGAATCGCTCTGGGGCAGCATGGTGGAATATGTGACGGTCAGGAAAGATAAAACGATGGGGTTCACCTTGATCGGCGGAACAGAAATTGAAGCCTAACCTGCCGCAAGCGCGTCTCTTCATTTTCTGAAGGGACGCTTTTCTTATGCCTTCCCCGTACTTTATAACGATGAATCCGCAAACGTTAAAAAGTGAAACCTTTTGAAACCACTGGTTTCATTTGCCTGGCTATCATTACATTGTATCAAATAGACGTGCAAAATAGATCTCATCGTAACGAAATCGGTCAGCCGCTTTGCCCGCAACACGGTGGACTCCCTGACCACGATCCGTCAGCTGAAGGAGCATGGCACGGAGTGCTACTTCGAGAAAGAAAACATCTGGACCTTCGACAGCAAAGGCGAACCGCTCATTACCATCATGTCCTCGCTGGCACAGGAGGAAAGCCGCTCCATCAGTGAAAACTGCACCTGGGGTCAGCGTAAGCGCATGGCAGACGGCAAGGTTTCGGTTCCCTTCAGCCGCTTCCTGGGCTACGATCGCGGGGAGAACGGTGAGCTGGTGGTGAATCCGGAGCAGGCAGAGATCGTTAAGCGCATCTACACTGAGTTTCTGCAGGGGGCCACGCCCCACACCATTGCGGCAGGCCTGACGGCTGACAGCATCCGGTCTCCCGGCGGCAAGGACAGGTGGAACCCCAAGACGGTGCAGAGCATTCTCCAGAATGAGAAGTACAAGGGTGACGCGCTCCTGCAGAAGTGCTTTACCGAGGACTTCCTCACGAAAAAGCAGGTGAAGAATCAGGGGCAGGTGCCGCAGTATTATGTGACCGGCGACCATGAAGCCATCATCCCGGAGGATGTATTCGATATGGCGCAGCGGGAGATTTCGATGCGGAAGCCCGGCCCCAACCGGCACAGTGGCGTCCGGGTTTTCTCCAGCACCATTTACTGCGGGGAATGCGGCGGCATGTACGGCTCCAAGGTGTGGCATTCCAATGACAAGTATCGCCGGGTAGTCTGGCGATGCAACAGGAAATACGATGGCGATCAGCCCTGCGGCACACCCCATTTCGATGAGGAAACGCTGAAGCAGCTGTTCCTCTCCGCGCTGAACAAGCTGGTCGGGAAGCGCAACGAGATCAGGGACAGCTTTGACGCCATTCGCAGCACGGTGTTCGACACGGATGCGCTGGAAGCAGAGCTGGCGCAGGTCGAAGCAGAGATGAGTATCGCCGCAGAACAGGTCGCCCGAAGCATCCGCGAGAACGCTATGGTCGCGCTTGACCAGTCTGCCTACCGGGCAAGGCACGATGCCCTCTGCGACCGCTACGAAAGCCTCAAGGCACGCTGCGAAGAGCTGAAGGAGACCATCTCCGACAAGCAGACCCGGCTGGCTGCCATTGATGATTTTCTGAGAACGCTCATGAAGCAGGAGGCGCTTTCCACAACCTTCGACCCGATGACCTACCATATCCTTGTCGAACGGATGACGGTCTACAGCAAGGCCAGGGTGATGGTTCGGTTCAAGAACGGTATGGAAATTCAGGCCTGACACTTCGGCTCCCGTGCAAAAGCGGGAGCTTTTCTTTGTTCCCCAAAAAAACAAAAAAAGGCGCAGCGCAGCGTACATCTGCTACCAGTTTCCGAAACTGCTACCAGTTTCCGAAACTGCTACCAATTCTGCTACCAATTTTCTATCCGCATATTGCTTGTATTCAACACGCCACCTTGATTTCATAACAGGAATAGGTGGCGTCCTTGATCTGATCCGCGATGGGCGCAAACACAAGGTCAGCCATCAGCTCCACAACGTCGCGGGGCGTCCAGTGCTCACCGGCTTCCTCATTGTTGGCCTCGTTGAAGCGGCGCACAAGCTCCTCGAAGATGGTGCCCATAGCACCCCACTGGTTGGTAATCCCCGCAGTATCCAGCGTCTTTTTCATTTCGAGCACCTGCAGCTTGGTGTCTTCCAGCACAGCATCCAGACGGCGGATAACAGTCATAGGAAGAATAACATCGCGGTACTTACCGCGCACATAAACATCGCGCAAGCAATCATCGGCGATACCCCAGATAAAGTTTGCAATCGTGTTGAGCATACGAGCGTCCATCGGTTTGGCCTCCTGAATCTCTGTTATGCGTTAATCCTCGTCATCGACAAATTCCATGATATCCCCCAATATTGCAGTCGAGAGCTTTGCAAATCTTGGCAAGAACTGTCGTGGTGACGGCTTCACCTTTGCCCATCTTGATGATGACGCCTGAGCTGATGCCTGCGGCGAGCTGCAGGTCCTTCTTGCGCATCCCTTTGTCGATGAGCAGTTTCCAAAGCTTATTGTAACTTGTTGCCATCAAGGTTCACCTTCCTGCTGTCGAGCGGTATCACCATCATTATACGATATATGTTGCATCTTTGCAATCGACAGACATACGAAAAGAAGAATTACTCTTGCTTTTATGTGAATAAAGCGATGCATAGAGATGGCGGGTAAAGGCAGAAATGAAAAACGCGAAACAGCATGAACTGCTCGCGTCTTTCCGTGATGGGTGTTTGAAATATGATCATTTTGATATGCGCTGAGGTCATGACCTGTTACGCAATCATCCCAAAGAACCTCAGTGCATCTTCAATCGCCTTTTCCTTATCCGGCGGGCAGATCAGCATCTTTGCGCTCTCGGATTTTGCCTTGTTGTAGCACTCGCGCTCGATAATCCCATGCTTTCTTTTCACCTGCGCGATGTACAGCGGCGTGACGTTCAGGCCGGTCTGTTCCTTCACGCGCGCCTGAATCTCGCCATAGGTCGCCTTGCTTTCGGCCTTGGTGACGGCCAACTCGTCCGCGTCGATGCCGACCTTGACGATATCATCCGGCTTTTGTTGGACCAATGACATAACGGTTTCCACATGTTCCGTCCCCGGAAACATATCCACCGGCGTTGCCCATTCCGCCCGATACCCGCCGTCCACCAGCACGCGCAAGTCCCTTGCGAGGGTCTCCGGGTTGCAGGAAACGTACACAACCCGCTTTGGTTTCAGCATCAGCAGACTTTGCAGGAACTTCTGGTCACTGCCGGCGCGGGGCGGGTCCATCATCACCACGTCGGGCGCGTTTCCCTCCTTGGCGAGCTTCTGCATGAAGCGCCCTGCGTCGTCGCAGAGGAAGCGCGCGTTCTCCACGCCGTTGCGGCGGGCGTTCTCCTTCGCATCGCGGATGGCATCGGCATTCAGCTCCACGCCGATGAGCTGCTTGCAGCCATCCGACGCGCACAAGCCAATCGTACCCGTACCGCAGTAGGCGTCCAGCAGGGTTTCTGCGCCTGTCAGCTGCGCCGCGTCAATCGCCGTTCGGTAGAGGAGTTCGCATTGCTTCGCGTTCACCTGATAAAAGCTCTGCGGACTGATGCGGAAGCGCTTTCCGCACAGTTCATCCTCCATGTACCCCTCGCCATAGAGGGTAATTTCCTTCGTGCCCAGCACCATGCTGGTTTCGCGCTGATTGCAGTTCAGCACGACGGTCGTGATTTCCGGGTGGCGCTGAATCAGCTCCTGCACAAATGCCTTTTTGCCCGGAAATTCAAGGCTTGTTGCCACCAGCACGACCATAATCTGCCCCGTCACATGCCCCGTGCGGATGAGGATGTGGCGCAGGAAGCCGCGGTGCGTGTACTCGTTGTAGATGCGCAGCTTGTAGGCAGGCAGCATCGCGACGATGGTCTGGATGATGCGGTCAGCGCGGCGATCCTCAATCAGGCAGTGCCGCACGGGCACGACGCGGTGCGTCCCCATGGCGTACACGCCGCTGATGGGCTTGCCCGCCTTGTCCACAGCCAGCACGGCATGAACCTTGTTGCGGTAGTGGAACGGGTCGTCCATGCCCAGGATCGGGCGGACTTCGCAGATTCCGTCCAGCAGTTCCGCCACGCGCTGCTGCTTCCATTGCAGCTGCTCTGCGTAGGACAGGCGAGTCAGCTGGCATCCGCCGCATTTTGCCGCTGCGGGACAGTTCCAGCGGATTTCGCGCGCCGGACGCTGCGCTTTCGCCTGTTCCTTCGGCGGATTCGGACGCGTTTCCTGCATTCGGCGGGTGGTCAGGTGCTTCGGTCGGCGGAAATTGCTCATCGTGTATATGCTCCTTCATTCTCTGTGGGTTCGCTCCATTATAACACGCTTCTCCCTGCCGCTTCAAGTCTTGTTTTCCATCTTTTCATTTTCGCGCGACTATGCTACAATAGAAGAAACAATTTTCCGTGAGGCGATTTCGATGCTGTTTTCTTCCTCCCCCATCCGTCGTCGGACGTTCTCCTGTATGCGCGGTGATTTGACCATCCGCGGCACAGAGTACCGTCCGAATGGCGAAAAGCTCCCGATTGCCATTGTCTGCCACGGTTTTATGGCAAATCAGCAGACCGTCCGGCAGTACACGAGGTTGCTGGCGAAAATTGGTTACTGTGCGTACTGTTTCGACTTCTGCGGCGGCAGCGTTCCACCCTTGGTGCGGAGTGACGGCGCGACGACGGACATGTCGGTGCTGACCGAGGTGCAGGATTTGGAAGCTGTCATTCGCTATGCGCAGTCGCTTCCCTATACCAGCGATACGCTGCTGCTGATGGGCTGTTCGCAGGGCGGGATGGTGTCCGCGCTGACCGCTGCGAAGCATCCGGAGATGGTGGACAGGCTCGTGCTGTTCTACCCGGCATTCTGCATCCCCGACGACGCGCGCGCGGGGCACATGATGATGGCGCACTTCGACCCTCAAAATCTGCCGGAGAAGATTCACTGCGGGCCGATGCCGCTGGGACGCTGCTATCCCGAAGCCGTCATGCACATGGACGTTTTCCGCGAAATCACGCCGTACACCGGGCGGGTGCTGATTGTCCACGGCACGGCGGACGGCATCGTCAAGCCGGATTATACGAAAAAGGCGGCGGAAGCGTATGCGAACGCAGAACTGCACTTGATTGACGGCGGGGCACATGGGTTTAACCGCCGCCATGATACGGAGGCGATTCGCTATTTGACCGCATTTGCCGCTTTGTGAGGGGGATTTTATGACCACCGTCGAAATCTGGGGTGCCCGCGCCGGGCAGACGCAGTCCCGCCTGTTTGAAGAAATCCGCAAATGCCGTGAAGCTGGTCAGCGCGTCCTGCTGCTTGTACCGGAGCAGTACACCCTGCAAGCCGAGCGGGAACTGGTGGAGCAGCTGAATTTGCCGGGGCTGCTGGATTTGGATGTACTGTCGCCGCGCAGGCTGGGGCGGCGCATCCGGGAGAGCGCTGGCCATTCGCCCAAAGCCGCGCTGGACGAAAGCGGGCGGCGGATGGCACTGGCGCAGGCGCTTTCCCTGAAACAGGAGGAGCTGCACTATTATCGCCGCGTCGCGCTGTCATCCGGGCTGCCGGAGAAGCTGTCCACACTGCTGATGGACTTCCAGCGCACAGGGCTGTCAAGCGAAGAATTTTCCGCCTATGCGGAGGAGCTGCCATCCGGCGCACTGAAGGCAAAAGCGCATGATTTGCTGCTGCTTTGGCAGACGTATGACGCGCTGATTGCCGAGCGCTTTCAGGATGAGCCGACGCAGCAGTTTGAGCTGGTGGAACGGCTGCCGGAAAGCGGGCTGATGCGCGATGCCGCCGTGTTTGTCTACCAGTTTGACATGCTGCCAACGCCGCTGTGCGTCCTGTTGGCGACTGCCGCGCCAGAATGTACCCGCATGGTCGTTGCGTTCACGATGGACAAGGACACTGCAAGCGACGGGCACGTTTTCACCTCCCAGCGCAGGAGTGCGGCGGAGCTGACCGGATGGCTGCGTCAGCGCGGCATTCCCGTACAGTGGAAGTGGCTGCCAAGCGAACCCGACGGGCGCGACGAAGCCCTCCGCCACCTCGAAGCGCACCTGTTCGCCCGCGACGGCGCAGTGTACCCCGGCGACGCGTCCGCCCTGACGCTCCATGCCGCCGCAAACCCGTATGCCGAAGCCGCTTTCGCCGCGCAGACGCTGCAAAGCTGGCACGAGCGCGGCATTCCGTGGCAGTATGTGGCGGTCGCGCTGGCGGATGCGCAGAGTATGGCCGGCATCCTCGCCGTCACGCTGCAAAGCGCGGGGATTCCCTGCTATCAGGCGCGGAAGGACAGTGCGGCGCGGCACGGCTTGAGTCGGATGCTCGTCGGCGCACTGCGTTGCATCTCCGGCGGATTTCTCCGCGCGGATGTGCTGCAAATGGCAAAAAGCGGCTTTTCTTCCCTGACCCGCGACGAAGCCGATTCGCTGGAGAACTACGCCATCACGCACGGCATCAACCGCGGCAAGTGGCTGCGTCCGTTCTCCTATGGCGACGACGCGGCGGATATGGACGAACTGCGCGTCCGGCTGATTTCGCCCGTGGAGGCTCTTCGGGATGCGCTCCGCCGCGCAAAAACAGCGGGGGATTCCGTCGAGGCAATTTTCCGCTTCTTGGAGGATACCAATGCGTATGACCGCCTGATGGCGCGCGAGGAAGCGCTGCTTTCGCGCGGGATGGCGGCGGAAGCAACGCAGAATCGGCAGGTATGGACAATCCTGATGACGCTGCTTGATCAGCTGTATGCGCTGCTGAGCACGCAAAAGGCAAATCAGCGGGATTTGGCACGGTTCGTGGAATCAGGTTTGACAGGCGCGTCGATTTCGTCCCTGCCGCCGCAGCCGGACACGGTGATGATCGGCGAAGCGGGGCATTTGATGACCGGGCGGATTGATGCGCTGCTCGTCATGGGAATGCAGGACGGCGCGCTGGGCAGTACGGCGGATTCGCTCCTGTCCGAGACGGAGCGGCGCACGCTGTGCGACTTGGCTCAGCGCGCGATTGGTCTTACGCAGCAGGAGACGTGTGCCCTGCGGCAGTCGGACTTCTACCGTACACTATCCCTCCCCCGGCGCTTTCTGACCGTCACCTGTTCGCAGGGCGGGCAGGACGGCACGGCGTTTCGTCCGGCGGGGCTGCTGGAGGACATGACGCAGCTGTTCCCACATATGGTGGTATCCGGCGGCGTGCTGGCAAACGACGTCGCACCGCTCTCCCCCGCCATGGCGCTGGATGCACTGCCGCACCACCTGCGGCAAGCTGTCGACGCCGACACGCCGCTTCCGGAGCAATGGGCAAACGTCCTGCGCTGGCTGTATTTCGACCCGGAGTGGCACAGCCGCTGTCAGGCCGTGCTGGATGCGCTGAACCGCCACGGCACGGCGATTTTCCTCTCCCGCGACCACACGCGGCGGCTCTTCACGCAGGACAAGGTGTCCATCAGCCGTTTGGAGGGCTTCGCGCAGTGCCCGTATCGGCACTTTGTGAACTACGGCTTGAAGCCCGTCATCCGCCGCGAGTACGAGTTCGACCCGGCGGATGTGGGCGATTTCTACCATGCCGCGATGGAGGGGTACGCCGCCCTTGCGCTGAAGGAGCCGGATTTTCCGGATTTGCCGGACGAAAAAATCCACGCGTTGATGGATACGGTGCTGCTGCCGCTGACGACCGCGTGGGCAGACGGTCCGCTGAATGAAACGCCGTCCCTGCGCCTGCAGGGCGAGAAGTACCGCCGAACGGTGCACCGCGCCGCGTGGATGTTCACGCATCACGCGCAGCACAGCCGCTTCCGCACCGTCGGCGAGGAAGTTGTGTTTGGCGAGGAGGACGGGCTGCCCCCGGTGGTGCTGACGCTGCATGATGGACGGAAAATCGCCCTGCGCGGCAAAATCGACCGCATCGACCGCTGGGAGGGCGACGAGGGCGTGTATCTGCTCGTATCCGACTACAAGAGCAGCCACCGCGACATTGACCCGACGCGCCTATGGTACGGGCTTCAATTGCAGCTGCTGCTGTATCTGCAAGCCGCGTGCGAGGGGCTGGACGGCAATCCGGCGGGCGCATTCTACTTCACGATTCAAGACCCGATGGTAGATACGGCGGATGTAAAGGAATCCGCGGAAAAGGCGATTGCGAAAAAGCTGCACCTGAAAGGCATTGTGCTGGCGGATGTGAACGTGGTGGAAGCGCTGGATTCCAATCCGGGATATTCGTTCACGAAAATCTTTAATGCGGATAGCAGCGTCGCTTCCTCGTCTGATGGCTACACGTCGGAGGAAATGGCAGCGCTGCTTGCCCACGCCAAGAAGATGGCGGCGGAGCTGGCCGACCGCATCCGCAGCGGCGAAATCACCCCGTCCCCCGCCGTCATCAGAGACTGGAACGCCTGCCAGTGGTGCGACTGCGCCGGAGTCTGCAAGCTCGACACGTCCATCCCCGGTCATGAAAAACGTGAACTTCCGCCGCTGAAGAAGCAGGATTTATTGACCCTCATGGCGAATGATACAGATGCACCCGGCAATGAGGAGGACACGTCACCGTAAAAGCGGTGAATTTTTCTCCCGAATACAAAGGAATTTCATCAGAGGCATTGCATCCGGGCGCAAAATGGTTTATAATAGAGATACGAAACTCTCACTCACAAGGAGGCGTTTACCCATGATTCAGATTATCGCAGGCAAGAAGGGCTCCGGCAAGACCAAGCGGCTGATTGACATGACCAACAACGCGGTCAAGACCAGCTCCGGCAACGTCGTTTTCCTCGACAAGAACGACAGCTATATGTACGAAGTGGACCGTGCGGTTCGTTTCGTCAACGTCGAAGAGTACAGCGTTTCCAGCGCGGAAATGTTCCTCGGCTTCCTCGGCGGCATGCTCGCCAGCAACTACGACGTCAAGACCGTCTTCATCGACGCGTTCCTCAAGCTGATCAAGATTGACCTCGCCGACGCGAAGTGGTTCTTCGACAGCCTCGAAAAGTACGCGCAGAAGCATGATGTGACGTTCGTGCTGTCCGTCAGCGCCGATCCCGAAGCGCTGCCCGACTTCTGCAAGGGCTACATCATCTAATTGGAACAGCCCACGAGGGCGGCGGAGCATGTAAGCCGCCGCCCTTTTGATATTTCGCGCGAAGGGGGCACGGGCTCAAGGGGGCAAGTGGGGCAAGGGGGCGAGTGCAGGCTTCTCCTGTTTTCATTGTCCCTTGTCGTTCCCGCAGGAGCGAACCCCCTGCAACATTATCACCTATTATAATAGGTAGGGAACCCAGCAACCGCAAGCAGAAACTCGGCAAGAACCCCTTCTTGCCCTCAACCCAGCAGGCATCGCCCTGCGGATAGGAGCGTGATTTCCATGTCATTCATTTCCACCCGCGGCGGCGCCTGCGTCACGGCGTCCCAAGCCATCCTGCGCGGTCTTGCGCCCGATGGCGGTCTGTATGTCCCGGCGGTGTTCCCGCAGATGACGCTGGCGGACATTGCCGCGCTGACCAAGCTCGACTACCGCGCCCGCGCGCTGACCATCCTCCGTGGCTATCTTGATGATTTCAATGCGCAGGAACTGGCAGACGCAATTGCCAGCGCCTACGAAGCCGCCAAGTTCGATGACGCCGCGATTGCGCCCACGAAGAAACTCGACAGCAATACCCATGTGCTGGAGCTCTTCCACGGGCCGACGCTCGCGTTTAAGGATATGGCGCTGCAGCTGCTGCCGCACCTGACGACGCTCTCCGCCAAGAAGAACGGTGAAAACCGCGAAGTGGCAATCCTCGTCGCGACCAGCGGCGACACGGGCAAGGCGGCACTCGAAGGCTTCAAGGACGTGCCGGGAACATCCTGCACCGTCTTTTACCCGACCGACGGCGTCAGCGACGTGCAGAAGCTGCAAATGACCACCACCGGCGGCGAAAACACGCACGTCATCGCCCTGAACGGCAATTTCGACGATGCGCAGTCCGGCGTGAAGGCGCTGTTCTCCTCCGCGGATTTCCATCAGCAGGTGAACGCGCGCGGCAAGGTGCTTTCCTCCGCCAACTCGATTAACTTCGGCCGCCTCGTGCCGCAGATTGTCTATTATTTCTCCGCCTATGCCGATTTGCTGAACGCGGGCGCGATTGCGCTGGGCGACGAGGTGAATTTCGTCGTGCCGACGGGCAATTTCGGCAATATCCTCGCGGGCTACTACGCACGGAGCATGGGGCTGCCGGTCAAGAAGCTCATCTGCGCCTCCAACCGCAACAACGTGCTGACGGATTTCTTCCTTGGCGGCGTTTACGACACGCGCCGGCAGTTCTTCAAGACGACCTCCCCTTCGATGGATATCCTGATTTCCTCGAATTTGGAGCGTCTGCTGTTTGAATGCGCCGACCGCGACGGCGCGCTGATTGCCCGCTGGATGCAGCAGCTGCGCACGAGCCAGTCCTACGCCGTTGGTCAGCAGCGGCAGGAGTGGCTGCTGAGCGTCTTTGCCGCCGGGTACGCTGATGACCGCGACTGCGCGGAGGAAATCGCCCGCGTGTTCGAGCAGCATCACTACCTGATGGACACGCACACTGCCGTTGCGAGCCGCGTTCTGCGCCAGTACCGCGAGACGTCGGGCGATTCGACCCCGACGGTCATCGTGTCCACCGCCAGCCCCTACAAGTTCGCCGCCGATGTGCTGACTGCCGTCGCCGGAAAGAACGCCGTCGCCGGGCTGGATGCGTTCGCCTGCTCGGATGAATTGGAAGCGCGTTCGGGGATGCCCGTGCCGCAGCAGGTGAAGGCACTGCGTTCCCTGCCGATCCGCCACACGGCGCACTGCGAGAAGGGCGGCATGGCGCAGGCGGTGCTGGACGCTTTTGGCGGAAAGTAAATCCCCAGTGGAAAATTGGAAGGAACTAATATGAACAACACGGACATGCTTTTTGTCCAGAAGAAGCTCAATGATTTGGTCGGCTGTACCCTCATCAACCTCTCCCGCACGGCGGATTTGCTTTGCCTGTCGTTTGCGCCGCGCGCGCTGACGACCGAGGTGCAAGAGGAACAATCCCTGCACTTGCAATGCTACTATCGTCTGGTGCAGGATGGGCGGGTTTCCTTGGCGCGAAGTGACTATTTCCAGCCGTCGGAAGCCATGTGGGATTTGTGGCGCAAGCAGGGGTTGGAGGAGGATGTCATTCCGGATGACTACCGCTGTGACGAGTTGGGCGCGAACCGGCTTGATGACCGCATTGTGGAGCTGAACGACGTGCTGACAGGCATTGAAAACCGCTTCATCGTCCGCACGGTGATGGTGGATTCTATTGGGGATGTGACGCTGTGCTTTGACAACGGCGCGGTGTGGAGCATTCTCGTAGACACCTCCGGGGGCGAGGAATGCTGGCGGTATCTGCCTGCGAACGAAGAGCAGCCGCAGCTGGTGCTGTACTCGGATGGCATTGAGTGCGAATAAGCGCTTCGGTTGCAAATCGCAGGGGAATGCGTTTTTAGTGCATCCGGCAAATCGCTTTTTCATGCTTGTTTTTTATGGAGCAGGGGGAATCGCGCCTGTGGGCGCGACCAAAGGGCTTTCCGATCGCCCTTTGGAAACCTTCGGTGTGCGCACCTTCGGAGTTGACTTTTTCCGCAAAAATTGACCCGCTTGTCGTGCTGGACAGGCGGGTTTCTTCATATTGCTTACTCACGCCATATTGCTTACTCACGCCGCGTCGGTTTTCTGCTTTTGCTTATACTGTGCGGTAGTAATTCCCAGAATCACGCCGAGAAACGTATCCACCGCGGTAATGGTGCCGACAACCTGCTCACCGTATGGCAGGCGCCAGATGCTCGCCAGCGCAAAATACAGCGTCCCCATCGCGGGCAGCAGCAGCTGCGCTATCCATTTCAGCACGTTATACGTCTTGTCACACATGCGCATTCCTCCCCTCCATCGCAGTCTATGCGGAAATTCGCCGCTTGTGCAGATTTTTTTCGCAGAAGGCTTGACAGAACGGGATTGCCCTGCTATAATAAACAAGGTTTTGAAGAAACCTGTGCCGTAGACAGCCGGTATCCGCAAGGATGTAAAGGAGTTCGCTCCGCCTGCCGAGGTGTGAAGGATATAGCATGAAATTTGCTCATCCCTTGCACCTGTTGCAAGGGTTTTCTTTTACTCCCAAACCGTTAAGGAGGTGCAAGAAATGAGCAAGGTGCATGAGGTGAAGCCGGAGAAGGTGGCAGCTGTTGCTGACATCGTCGAAAAGCTGAAGAATGCCCAGTCTGTGGTGATTTGCAGCTACAGCGGACTGACTGTGGAGCAGGTGACTGAAATCCGCAAGCAGTGCCGTGAGAATGACGCCGCGTACTGCGTCCTGAAGAACCGTCTGGTCCTGCGCGCGCTGAATGAGGTGGGCATTACCGGTCTTGACGATCTGCTCAACGGCCCGAACGCTTTCGTGTTCTCCATGAAGGACGCTGTGTCCGGCCCGAAGATCATCAACGACTACATCGAAAAGAACAAGCTGGAGAGCCTGAAGATCACTGGCGGCGTGCTGGGTACGGAAACCCTCGACGTGGCTGCTGTGAAGCATCTGGCGACCCTGCCCAGCCGCGAAGTGCTGCTGGCAAAGCTGCTTGGCTGCATGACCAACACCGTGGCGTCCTTCGTCCGCGTGGTGGATGCAATCCGCAAGCAGAAGAATGGCGAGGAATAATCCGCGCCGATGCCGCATGAGGCTTTACGCCCCTGCGGTCTGAACAACGACAAGTTTTCATTACGATATCAACCGATATAGGAGGCTGAATCAACATGACTCATGAGGAGATCATTGCTGCCGTCGAGTCCATGACGGTGCTGGAACTGGCCGATCTGGTCAAGGCTATGGAAGAAAAGTTCGGCGTGTCCGCTGCTGCGACCGCTGTTGTTGCTGGCCCCGCTGCTGGCGCCGCTGCTCCCGCTGCGGAAGAAAAGACCGAGTTCGACGTGGTGCTGAAGTCCTTCGACGCCGCTGCGAAGCTGAAGGTTCTGAAGCTCGTCCGCGAAGTGTGCGGTCTGGGCCTGAAGGAAGCCAAGGACTTCGTCGAAGCCGTTGCGGCTGGCCCGAAGACCGTCAAGGAAGGCCTGTCCAAGGAAGACGCCGACAAGTTGGCTGCCCAGTTCAAGGAAGTCGGCGGCGAATGCGAAATCAAGTAATTCTTCGGAATTACGTTTCGCCTTCTTGCAATCGTCAAGAAAAGCAAAGAGGTTGGATGCTTGCATCCAGCCTCTTTTTATGCTTTCGACACGCTTCGTCTCTGTTCCCCTTGACTTTTTTGCATTCTTGCGGGATAATAAGGCAGGAAATTCGTCAATTCATCCGTTTTATTTGGAGGAGGTGCATGGCGATGCTGACTTTTCGGGACGCAACTGCTGATCAGGCGGGGCTTATCAGCCACATTTATGCTACCAGCTGGCGTAAAACCTATCGGGGGCATATCGCCCAGCATTATCTGGATCGTCTGCCCGATGAATATTGGGTGCCATCCATCCGCTCATGGCTGTCCAGCGGGCAGCTGTATGGGCTGATGGTCTATGACGACGATAAGCCCGTCGGCTGCTGCATCTACGGCCGCGGGCGCGACGAGGATTACGGCGACTGGTGCGAGATTGTGTCGCTTTATCTGCTGCCGGACACGATGCGTCAAGGCATCGGCGGCAAGCTGCTGGAGGAAGTCATCCGGCTGATGCAGCTGGATGGTTATGAGAAATTCTACCTATGGGCGATTGACGGCAACGAAATCGCCGACGGCTTCTACCGCAAGCATGGCTTTCTGCGCACGGATGACGCGGTCGATTACAAAATCGGCGGTGAACCCGTGCGGGACGTGCGGTATACGCGCGTATTACCCAGCGCGTAATTCAGCCGGTTTCGGCTTTTGCAGATACATGCCCGTGGCAATCAGCGCCGTCAGCGGTGCCGCCGCTGCCAAGCCGAACGACCCGACAAGCGTGTTGAGCAGCTGCGAAGCGACATATTTCAGGTTGATGATGTCCATCAGCGGCGTTCCCTGCCCTGCGAAGTACATCAGCATCGACAGATAATTGCCGGAATATGCCAGCATCAATGTCGTCGTCATTGTGCCTAACACGCTTCGCCCGACCAACAGTCCCGACTTCATCAGCGCCCGGCGGCTGATGTCCGGCTTGTGGCGGTGCACTTCCTCCATCGACACGCTGATGTCCATCGACAAATCCATCAGCGCACCAGAATTAGCAAGGAACATCATGCCGATATACAGGCTGCGCGTATCAACCTGCATGGCGGATTGGCTCAGCAGCGGCACAACATAGGGTAAATCGCCGCCGTCGAGCTTGAGCAGAATCGTTAGCCCCCACGCGCTCAGGCAGGTGACGACCGTTCCGGCAACCGAGCCGAGAATCGCCGTCAGGCAGCGGCGGCTGAACCCCGCCACCAGCACATCAATCAGCACCGTCAGCACGATGACGGTCACGAACGATGCCATCATGGGATTCACGCCGTCCAGCAGCAGTGGAATCAGCAGTTTCCAGACGATAACCGCACTGGCGACCAGCGACACCATCGCGCCGCAGCCAATCACGCCCCCAAACCCAATCAGCAGCAGTGCCAGAATCGCCACGATACCCGCTTCCGCCGTGATGCGGTAATGGTCAATCAGCGTTACGACCGGCGCACCCTGCCCACTGCCGGGCTGAATCATTGCCCACGCAATGTCGCCCACCTCGAACAGCTTGTCCTTGTCGAGCGCGGAATTCAGGTAGTTATAGGACTGATACGCTTCCCCGGCATAATCGCCCGTGAGGATTTTCACCCGGCACGGCTGCACGCCGTTATACACAATGCCGATGGCGTCCAGCATGGAATTGTCCACCTGCTCGATGCGCACCTTCTCGCGCGGAAAGCGACTGGTGATGTTCAGGTGCTCATCTGGCAGCAGGCAGAGCAAGCCGCAGAAAATCAGCATGACGAGGCACATCAGCCAATTCTGCTTGTTTTTCCGTTGGCGCTTCGTCTTTTCCATTTTCATTTTCCCCCATATGGGCAGAGCAGGAGATGGCATTGTGTCATCCCCTGCCCTTTTTGATTTTGCTGTGATTATTCCGCGTCCGGGGTCAAGCCCATCGCATCCATCGTGCGGGTGAAGATGCCCGTGTTGTCATACAGACCGGAAAACTTCTCCGCGCCCACCCCATAGGCGTACACCGGAATCTGCAGGCCGGTATGCGCGTAGGAGGTGTAGGACAGGCCAGCCTTGTTGTTCATGATGTGGCTCACCGCCATGGAGAAGGGGTTGTAGCCGCCGTAGAGCAGGGAGGCTTCCGCCTTGTCAATTTCCTGCGTGCCCATCGCGACGTTCCATGCCTTGCGCAGGTTTTCCACGTCGGTCGCAGTCAGGGAAAGCGCTTCGCCTTCCTCGGTGGTCAGACCGTAGAACTCTTCCACCTTCGCCATCGCATCCTCAAAGGTTGCGCCACTTTCCTTCAGCTCGGAAATCACGCCGTCGAACGCGGTGAAGGAGGTCTTCTGGTTCTGGAGGTACTGGAAGTGGGTATCGTAAGCGGTGGTCGCAAAGCCAATGGTCATGCCGCCGGTCTCATGGTCAGCGGTGACGATGATGAGGCATTCGCCCGGATGCGCCGCCGCGAAGTCCAGCGCAACCTGCACCGCGTCAGACAGGGCGATGGTGTCGTAGATGGAAGTCGCCGCGTCGTTGGCGTGACCCGCCCAGTCGATCTTGCCGCCCTCGCACATCATGAAGAAGCCGTTGTCGTTATCCAGCACATTGATGCCGCTGCGGACAAAATCCGCCAGAGAAAGCACGTCTTCGCCCGCTGCTTCCTTCTGGATGCGGTCGATTTCGTAGTGAATCGCCTTGGAGTCCTGAAGCACCGGATTGGTCGCCAGCACGCGGTCGTTCGTCGCGATCAGGCTGCGGATTTCGTCGTTCGTTTTCGGAATCACCCAGCCGTTTTCCTTTGCGACGTCCAGCAGGGATTTCTGCTGACCATCCGCGCCGTTCATCTTCTTGAAGCCGCCGCCCGCGAGGTAATCCACGGTCGTGCCGGTCAGCGCCTGAAGGGCAATGTCATAGTAGTCGTTGCGGGAGGGCTGCTTGGCGTAGTACGCCGCCGGGGTCGCATGATCGACCGACACGGAGGTAATTACGCCGACCTTCTTGCCCGCTTCCTTGGCGTATTCGGTGATGATCTTGTAGGGATTGGTCAGCGTTTCATCATAATTGATAACGCCGGAGAGCGTCTTCTTGCCGGAAGCCATCGACGTAGCGGTCGAAGCGGAATCCGGGCAGAAGGAAGAGCTGTCGTAGGTGGTCACCAGACCGAGGTACGGGAACTTGGTGAAAGACAAATCCGCTGGAACCGGGAACTTGCTGTCCGGGTTTTGGATGCTGCCCAGATAGTACTGGGTCGCAGTCACCTGCGGGTTGCCCATGCCATCGCCGATGAACATGAACACATACTTCGGATGGCTTTCGCCCTCCGCCATGGCCGTTGCGCAACTCAGGCACAACACCAGCGCGCAGAGGATTGCAAGGAACTTCTTCATGATTGTTTTCCTCCTCGTTTTTCGTCTTGTTCTTCTGAACAAGATGTATTCTACCGGAGGAATGTAAACTTCCAAACGGCGATCATGTAAAATCGAGGCGAAAGAAAAAGCCGCTGTGTAAAGTGCATTTTCGCACTTTCAGCGGCTTTTCATACTATTTCCAGATGAAAATGCGCAAGCAGATGGCGCAGGTGAATCTGGTAATAGTATCACTTATGCGCGCTCGGATTCTTCCGCTTCTCGGAAGAATGTTCCCAGCGCCTGTGCAATGTGCGCCCCTTCCCGGCTGATGGTACACACATGCGGCACGTTCTTCAAGCGCAGCACGCCCTTCGTTTTGCTTTGCACCCCCTGCAGAATCACATCCGCGCTGTCAGGCGTGATGACCTGATCGCCGCTGCTCTGCACGCACAGCACCGGGCAGGTGACAGCGCAGAGGTTATCGCGGGCCTCGTGGATAATGCGGCGCAAATCCACCGCGCTTTTCGTCGGAAATCCGGTATACCCCAAGTCGTAGTCGGGAGTAAGTGCGTCGTCCTTGCGTGCCTGCCAGCTGATTTCCGGCAAAAACGGCGCGGCGAATCGTGCCAGCGGAAACCAGCGGTTCAGCACCCCCATCGGCGCGGAAATCGGCGCAATGGCAGTCGGGTCGCTCTGCTCGGCAATCATCAGCGTCAGGCATCCGCCCATGCTCAGCCCGGTCACGCTGACGAAGCGGTACTGCTCTTTCATTTCCCGGAAGGCTTCCTTCGCCGCGTTCAGCCAATCCTGCCACGAACAGCGGCGCATGTCCTCCAGCGTTGTCGCGTGACCGGGCAGGTTGATGGTGCGCACACCAAAGCCCTGCTGCACAAGTCCTTCCGCGAGCGGCCGCATATGCGCCGCCGAGCCCGCAAACCCGTGCATCAGCAGCACGCCGTGTTCCCCTTGCCGCACCTCGTACGGCTGACACAGGGGCGAGGAAAAGTCCGCTTCCGGGCGCGTTTTCATGTTGCTTCCTCCTTATTGCACAGCGGAAATCGCTTCCTTTTTGCCCATCACCAGCAGCACATCGCCCGCCATCAGCATTGTTTCTGCGCCGGGCGAAGTAAGGAATTTGCCGCCGCGGTGGATGCCCAGCACGCTTACCCCAAAGTTCCGGCGGATGTTGAGTTCGACGATGGTTTTGTCCGCCCAGTCCGTCGGGAGGGTGAGTTCGGCAATCTGGTCGTCGTCGGAAAGCGCCATCAGGTCGAGGATATTGGGGGCGACAAGCGAGCGGGCGACGCGCTGCCCCATATCGCGCTCCGGGAAGATAACGCGGTCAGCGCCGACCTTATAGAGGACGCGGGCATGGAGGTCATCGACGGCCTTCGCGAGGACTTTGGGGACGCCAGCTTCCTTGAGCAAAACCGTTGCGAGGATGCTGGCGCGGATATCCGTGCCAATGGCAACGATGGCGGCATCGAAGTTCTGCACGCCGAGTTCCGCAAGCGCGTCCTCATCCACGGCATTCGCCTGAACCGCCTGCGTCACAGCAGGCGCAATGTTCTCTACCAGCTTCTCGTCCCGATCCACCGCGAGCACCTCATGTCCTAATTCGCACAAGCTCCTCGCCACGCTCGACCCGAAGCGCCCCAAGCCCAGCACCACAAACGACTGCTTCTGTTTCTTCATAACAATTCCTTTCTGAAGGAGGCGCCAGAGGCTCTGCCTCTGGACTCCGGCAGGGCTCTGCCCTGCACCTGCCAAAGGGTCTTCGACCCTCTGGACTCCCTTTTCGCGATTGAATTGAGCGCGACTGCATACAGCGCCCGCGTGTTGATTGAGGGGACGGCGTGCAGGACAGTGCATGCGCCTGACTGGTCATTCCTGCATGACACTTCCCTCATTCGTGTCCCGCCTGCGTCAACTTCTGCTGATTTTCCACGTCCTCGTTGCGCTTCAGGGCTTCCGCCGCTTCATTCTGCTTCATTCCCAGAATTGATTGAGCCATGACCATCACGCACAGCCCCATCAGTTCCATCGCCTGATAGAAGCTCCTTTCACCATAGCAAATCAGCATCCCCACGGCAAAAATCAGCACAGCAGTTTCCAGGCCGAATATGATTTTGGTCAGGAGCATCATCGAATGGCTCATGCTCAGCGGCACAGATGCTGGCGAATTTTCTCGCATGTCGTTCACAAGTGCGCACTGGATGGCAGACATGAATCCCCAGAAAAGCAGCTGATACCGATTCTGCTCAATCGGGACAAATTGCAGCGCAACTGTCGTCAGCATCTGCACGACAATCAGACCCAGTACGATTTTCCACAGAGTTTTCTTTCCGCCGCGCTTCCGGCAGAACAGCCACATTGCACCCATGCCAAGGCTGATGACGCCGCACGCCGCGTCCATCACCAGCCACCACGCCGTTTCCTGCTGCACCAGCAGCACTGCGGCGTGCACCAAGACGACCAGCGTCAGCAGCATCGCCAGCACAGGAGTAATCGGCTTCTTCGTCATATTTCTCGCTCCTTTCGTTCTTCATCGGGATTACCGTCAGTATAGCAAAAAATCCCCCGATTTTTCCAGCATTTCTGATCGAAAAGTGCGTTTTCGCGTCTGATTTGTCACCCAATCGTAATCTCTTCCTCCGGGTAGCGAATCTTTGACGCATTGCGATTCTGCCGGCTCGCCAGCGCGCTTGCCATCGTCAGCGGGCCGACGCGCCCGAAGAACATCATCAGCGCCAGCACGGTTTTGCTGCCCGCCGTCAAGTTTGGCGTTCCGGCACTGGACACGCCGACCGTTGCCATCGCGGAGAACGCCTCGAACATCATGTCGAGGAACGGCTGTCCGTCGCCTTCCAGCAGCGTCAGCAGCATCGTTCCGCCCAGCGCCATCGCCAGCGAGATGCTCACGATTGCCAGCGCACGGCGAATCAGTCCCGGCGGAACGCGGCGACGCGCCAGCTGCACGTCCGCGTCGCCGCGGATGACCGACCAGACCGTCAGCGCCAGCACCGCAACGGTTGTCGTTTTCACGCCGCCGCCAGTGGACGCGGGCGACGCGCCGATGAACATCAGGATGATGCTCATCAGCTTGCTGGACTGTCGCATGGACGCGAGGTCAACCGAGTTGAAGCCTGCCGTGCGCATCGTTGTGGACTGCATGAGGGCGTTTACGAGTTTATTTCCCGCGCCGGAAATGCCGCCAAGCGTCGCCGGATTGCGCCACTCGGTCAGGCAGAAGAACGTCATCCCCATCAAAAGCAGCACGCCCGTCATGCCCAGCACCAATCGGCTGTGGAGCGACAATTCTCGCCACTGGAAGCGCTGACGGGTGACCTCGCCCAGCACAGCGAACCCCGTACCGCCCAGCACAATCAGCGTGCTGATAGTCAGCAGCACCAACGGTTCATTTTGAAACGCGGTCAGGCTGGAGAAATGTCCGAAAAGGTCAAAGCCCGCGTTGCAGAACGCGCTGACGGCGTGGAAGATGCTGAAGTACACGCCCTTCCCCCAGCCCAGCAGCGGCACGAAGCGAATTGCAAGCAGTACCGCGCCGCCGCCCTCGATGACCAGCGCCGCCGTCAAGTACCAGCGCGTCAGGCGCACCAGCCCCGACATTCCGCTTGTATTCATGGATTCGCGCAGGAGCATCCGGTCGCGCAGACCGATTTTTCGTCCCAGCAGCACCATCGTCAGCGTCGCGAACGCCATGAAGCCCAGACCGCCAATCTGGATGAGCAAAAGCAGCGTCAGCTGCCCAAAGAGCGAAAAAGTCGTTCCAGTATCGACGGCTACAAGCCCCGTCACGCAGACCGCGCTCGTCGCCGTAAACAAGCCGTTGCCCAATCCGATGCTTCGTCCATTCTGCGCGGCGCACGGCAGCGACAGCAGCACGCCGCCCAGCAGAATCAGCGCGAGAAATCCCAGCGCCATTACCCGTTCCGGACGCATCCAGCGGTTCTTCTTCCACATCCGCATCATCCTTTCGGCGTCTATTATACTGATTTGATGCGGCATTGTAAAGCCTTTCGTTTTCTTCATTCGCTGCTCTGCTTTTTTGTCATCCGATTTATGGAAAAGTGCTTCACTCTATTGATACATTTCCTCAATCTTCGCATCCGCCCGCGCGCGAATCAGCCGCAGCACCAGCACAGTCTGGTCGTCGGCAGGGGCGGTGTCGCCGGACTGCGCACCGGTCAAAATCGCGTTCGCGGCATCCTGCGCAGTTTCGAGCGTCAAGGCGTCGCGCATCGTCTCTTCCATGGCCTGCCGATTTTCATAGGCATCCTCCACGCCGTCGGAGAGCAGAATCAGCGTGTCCCCCTGATGCAGCTGCATCAGCTTTTCCCCGCTTTCGACGTTCTCCAGTATCCCCAGCGGCAGCGCGTCGCCGCCCAACAGCGACAAGCCTTCCGCCTGCATCAGGTAGCTGCACGCCGCGCCGAGCTTGTCCAGCGACGCCTTGCCCGTCCACAAGTCCAGCAGGAACAAATCCACCGTCGTGAACCGCTCCCCCTGCCCCGCCAGCAGCATCATGCCGTTGACCGCCGTGAGCGTCTGCGCGCGGTCATACCCGGCATCCAGACACATCCGCAGCAGCTCCACCGCCTGACGCGATTCCAGCGCCGCCTGATTCCCGTGCCCCATGCCGTCTGACAGCGCCGCCACGAATCGCCCGTCCTGCAACTGCCCCAGCGAAAACGTGTCGCCGCAAATATCCGCGCCTGCGATGCACCGGCTCCCCCCCCCCGCCCCCACCATCATCAGCGGCATTTCCGTCAGGCGGACATGCGCCCGCTCGCGCTCGGCAATCGTCATCGGCTTGCCAAGGCATCGGCTTGTGATGCCGCACAGCTGCGCCGCCTGCTCATCCGCGCTGCCTGCGCCGTGCAGTTCATAGGCTACCTGCAAGTGCCCATCCACCTGCCGCACGAACGACAGGCGCGCCATTGCTTCCTCCTCCGCCAAGGCGTGTCGGAGCTTGCGCGCGTACTGCTCATCCCACCAGCTTTCGCCGCTGGATAGCGCCGCCAGATGCCTTGCGCTGCCCGAAAGCGCAGTGAGATGCGTCACCAGCATGTCCCGCTGCTGACACGCGCGCCGGATAATGCGCTGCTCGTCCGCGTTCTCAGCGCGCAGCAGATTCATGCTGTCCATCAGCTGATACAGCCGTGCGCATCCCAGTCCCCGAAGTGATTCAAGCCGCTGTGCCCACACCTCGTCCGACGCTTCATGCGCTTTCCAGATGTATTCGGCGCGGCTCTGTCCCAATTCTGTGTTCATGCACCCGCACACTGCCCGCTCCGGGCAGGAGGCGCACAGATGCTCTTCCCACCACTGCGGCGTGCGCTTTTCGCCCAGTCCCACGGGCGACGGCACAGCGCGCGCCATATCGCCGACCGTCTTTTCCCAGCGGCGGAGGGCATAGGCAGCATACGCATCCCCCGGCGCATCGGGCAGCGGATGAAACCGCCGCGTCTGCTGACGGAGAAATTCGTCTGCCTCCCGCGGCAGCACGCCCATGATAAGCGGAGCAGCAGCCGCCGCGCCCAAGGCTCCCCACGCGATTGTTCCCGTGTACGCCAGCATTCCGCCCGTTCCCAGCGCAAACAGTACGCACGGCACCATCCGCCGCCCTGTCATCTGCCCCATGCCCGCGAGGAAACCGCCCAGCGACAGCGCGACCGTCACGCTCAGCGGAAGTCCCTGCAAAGCCAGCGTCACGCCTGCCATCAGCCCCATCACGCAGCCGGGGCACACCCCCAGATACACCGCTGCCGCCATCGTCATCAGCCCCGCCGCCGTCACGCCAAGGTTTACATACGGCAGCATCATCCGCGCGCCGCCGCACAAGAGCATCAGCAGCAGATACCCAACCGACAGTCGGCTTTCGAGCGTCTCGAAACTTCTTCCGCCGCGGATGCTCTCAATCGCGCGGCACATGACCGGCGCGGAGAGCGTTCCCAACAGAATGGTGCCGATGCCAAAGAGCAGCGTCGCCGCCGACCCCTGCCACACGCCGATGATTGCCCCCGGCAGCAGCGCCAAGCCCGTCGCAATCAGCGGGAACGCACCGTTTCTCTGCCTAAGCACATGCGGCGAGAGCAGCACCAGCACCGCGCCGATGAGCAGCTCCCAGCGCGTCGTCAGTCCCCAGAGCATCCGCATCAAAAACGCCGCTGCGATGCCCAGTGACACAGGGTACGTCACCAGCCCGCACGACGCTGCCGCCATGCCATACGCTGCCCACGCGCCCGCCGACACGCCGCATATGTCCGAGAACGCGAGTGCGAACCCCGGCGCAGCCTCCAGCAGGATTCTGCCCACCTGCCGCAGGATTTTCCGCCCCGTGCCGCTTTTGTATGCGCTCCGCCACGCTGTCCATGCCGCCTTCTTCTCCCGTGTCAGCACTTCGGTCATGCCTGTCCCCTCCCTTGCCGTAGGGAATCATAATACGGCAATCAAGCGGGCAAAAGCGTCGAAGCAGAGGGCTGTTTTTTCGCGAATTTGGAGAGAAAAAAGGTTCTTCACGGAAAGTTTGGGGGAGCAAACAAGGGCTTAGGCGAAGCACCAAAAAGCTGCACGCGGAAGGAGCATGAAAGCGCGACCAAC